>VFQN01000395.1_pt1 | contig 86111 bp, 48 predicted proteins | sample 3512371 | NCBI WGS metagenome assembly VFQN01 (sample SAMN10412370, study PRJNA504923) | tailings metagenome | isolation source: Replicate 2 from Balatoc abandoned mine | place: Philippines: Itogon, Benguet | collected 2017-08-28
CGCGGTTTCATCGGCCTTGTTAATTTTTTTAGCCGCTCCCATTGCGGCTCCGTAAGGGTGAACCGAGACGGATTCGACATACCTACAACAAGTTCCAAGACGCACGAATCCAATGCGTTATTCACTCCAACACATTTTGAAGACGAGCCCTAAGGAGAGCGGCGCCCACGGGCTTCCCGAACCATTTGTCGCACGCCCGCCAAATCCGTCTCGCTCAACGGCGCCACGTCTCCCCGCAAGCCCTCCAAGACCGCCGCCTCATGATCCGAATCCTCGGCAAGCATCCACTCCAAGGCATCCCGGACGAACTCCTCCGGCGATCCGAACCCAACCGCACGAGCCCGTCGGGCCAACCTGTCGTCCATCGTTGATGGCAAGGTGACCCTCATGACCAGGATTGAGGCACAACGCCCCGGGCAGCCGCATGCCGGCCTTCCCTCTGCGTTCGGCAAATCGTGCTGGCCGATGCCCGATCACTCTTCCTGGGCGGCTAGCCCCGGCGCGGCAGAGCAGCACATCGTGAAGGAGGACCTTGCCGAAGAAATCCAGAATGCCTCGCGCCGATTCCGTGGAACGCTGAGAAACGCAAACCTCTTTACGGCAAATCTTAAGTGCTGCGTGTCAGCGGAAGCGAGCCATGCCAGCTTCGACCCCTTGGACGTCCTCCAGGCGTCGACCCCTTCGGTGTCATTTGATTTCAGTAAACGGGCCCTACGTACAATGCCACCCAAATCCTTGACATGGAAACGCATTCTCGATAAGTGCCCTACATAGACGTGTTAGCTCCCACCAAAGGCTTCAACATGGTCGCACGCTCCTTCCCTTCAGCCATCAAAGCAGCCATCCTGCTGAGCATCATAGCCGTCAGAATGAGCTATGGAGGAGGCGTGACGGTATTGACCCATGGCTGGAGTTTTGCGGGGCAGAGAATGGACAAGCCCGACGGCTGGCTTGTAGCGATGGCAGACGCGATCGCTGCGCGTGCGCCGGACGGCAACGCCACAGTGCATTTGCTATATGTAGGTAACGGTCCACGGAGCGGACCACTGATGGCTCAGAATTTTGTCACCCGACGTTCCCTGCCCTCAAGCGCAGCGACGAACGCTGAGATCGTACTCGTCGTTGACTGGTCAGAAGTAAACGGAGCTATTAATCAAATTGGAGTCAATAGCACTGAGATTGCGGACGTCATCGGGCACGTCCTTATGGACACGAGAACTCACCTCTATGCCAGTTGGCGTGAGGCGCTACCAATTGGAATGACCAACTTGGCCGAGCTACCTATTCACCTCATCGGCCACAGTCGAGGCGCATCGGTCATGTCCGAAGTTACACGAATACTCGGGGAGTCCGGGATATGGGTTGATCAACTGACGACTCTTGATCCGCATCCCGTTCCAGGCGATGCAGCGGTTCTAGTCCGCAAGAACACAATTTTCGCTGATAACTACTGGAGAATGAATTCCTGGTATTGGCAGCTTCCGCTCTATTGGGGAGGCCAGGCGGATGGTTTCAGTGTCAGAGGAGCACACGACGTCATCCTAAACCACATTGTCACGGGTAGCGGAAAGGGCTTTGCACATGGACAGGTGCACAACTACTACCACGGGACAATAAATCTCACGGCAGAGGTCGTCCTCGACCCAGTACTAATTGATACAAACTGGTACACCAATTCTCCAAGGACACAGAGCGGGTTCTATCTCTCGCGCTTAGGAGGTGGCCTAGAAGAACGGACGCAATGGGCCAGGAGCGGACTATCCCCGGATCACGGCGGAGACAGACGAACGCTCAGAGCGAGCGTCGCGCAGAGCGGTCCCCAATGGGCAAACATCGAGATCGTTGGTATCGATAAACTCCGCCCGACACAGCGAATCGGGGACCCTCTGATCACCACGTTCCGCTTCGAAGACCGTGACGGAAGGGCAACAATCCGTTGGCTACTCGATACAAATCTCAACCCTTATGATGCGGGCTCGGTCAGTCTGGACGAGGCGCATATTGTCGAGCCGATTGGGATCGGTGTGCAAACGGTTAAAGCCTCTGTGCCGACGGTTGGGGTACCTGATGGCAGGTATTATCTCTGCACAAGAATCGAAAGTGAAAATGGAAACGCGGTACGCTATGCATACGCCACGAATGTCCTGTCGTTTTCCGCAAGTCCGGATGTTCCTCCCGGACTCCAAATCACGGACGTCCAACCGCGTGTGATCGACGGCTTGCCGTTGCCGGAAACACAGTGGTTGACTATCAGCGGCCAGGGGTTTCTGCCGGAGTCGAGAGTTGAGTTCTCGGACGGTAAAGCCATCTACCGAAGCCGGATGCCCCTTTTTCATGGACCGACGACGCTGCGCTATCCAATCAAAGTGGGAAATGTTTCCGCGGATTGGACTGTTCGAGTCATGAACGGCGACGATTTATCCAATGCAGCTTCCTTCAGGGTCAGTGCAACCCCCGACGAAATGGCCCCTGCCGCGCCGTCGCAGATCAACTGGATGTTCGCGGGCGGGGCGATGGGCGATTTCTATGTGGTGGATTGGGTTGCTCCGGTGGACCCGTCAGGCTTGGCAAGAGTTTGGTGGAAGTTGGGCTCGCCGCCGACGAGTCCTGTCGACGGCTTTAGTCTTGACCTTCCTCTCTTCAAGCCCTTGCCCATATCTACTCTAACCACGAATCCAACGAGTCTGCATTTGTGGCTCGAGGACGGCGCGGGGAAGAAGGATCATGCGCGAGCATCGTCGGTCGTGCTGTTTCCGAATGCCGGGCCGCCGGTACTGGTCAAAGAGCCCACGGACGTCGAGGAAATCAAGGGCAGCATCGCGGCCTTCTCTGTAGTGGCTGGCGGGCAGTTGCCGCTTGGCTACGAATGGCAACGGGAGGATGGTTTTGTGGGCGCCTCGTCAAGCTCCCAGTACTTGAGTGGGCCCCTAACGTCCGGCGATTCCGGCACGCGATACCGAGTTGTTGTCAGCAATTCCCTAGGCGCGGTCACCAGTCGGTGGGCGACTTTGACGGTGGTGGCGCCGCCTGCCATGCGTTGGGTAGGCGCCGTTTCCACGGAATGGGATGAGCCGCGAAACTGGAGTCCGCAACGGCTTCCGACCGAGTTGGATGCAGTGTCAATCGAGTCGGGAGTGGTCCTCTTGACCGCGGAGGCTAGATTCGGTGTCTTGACCTTTTCTGGCGGCAGCCTCACGGGGACCGGCACGTGCCGCACGGTGCTTCGATGGCTCGGTGGATCCCTGGGTGATCTGAACTTGGAGATATCAAAGGAGGGAAGGTTGAGCGTTGAGGGTAATTCCGACAAACAGCTTCAAGGCGCGGTGGTACGTAATGCTGGCATTCTTGTTTGGCGGGGTGACGGCGGCATCACCGCCGACCGCGGAGAGACGAACCTCATCGAGAATCTCCCAGGGGGCGTCTTTGAGATCTGGAACGACGCGATCATGGTCGCCCTGTCGCAGCGATTTGTGGGCGCAGCCAATCTGTCGATATACAACGCCGGGATCATAGCGAAGCGAGGCGGGAGCGGCGCCACAATCCTGACTGGTTCCATCGGGTACAGCCAAGCGTTTGGTCGTTTCGATTTTGTGAACACCGGCGAGTTGCAGGTTCACATGGGTGAGCTTCGCATCGCCGATACGTTTCACAATCATGGTCTATGTTATATCGGAGGCGGAAGCCTGAGTCTGGGATCCGGTGAGAATAGTGGCGCGTATGTGGTGACTGACGGCGGGTTACTGAAAGTAGGCGGCGGGAAGTTTCGGGAGGGTGCGCGGTTTATCGGTCCAGGGCTCAAGCGGTTGGCTGGTGTGTTCGAGGGATTGCTGAGCGGGGAGGGCCTGGAACTCCAGCGTATCGAAGGCCGATGCACGCTCGCCGGCACGATTCGGTGGACTGCGGGTGCGCTGACGAATTCCGAGGTGACGATTGAAAGGGGGGCACTGCTGACCATCGACGGTGGCCAGGAGAAGCAGTTGCGGAGCTCAGTATTGCGGAATCTTGGGACAATTGTTTGGCAGGGGGCGGGAGCGATCGCTGCCGATTCCGGCGAGACGAATGTGATCGAGAACCTGGAGGGAGCGGTGTTTGAAGTTCGAAACGATTCGCTGATGTGGGCGCCATATCAGCGGCTCGTTCGAGGTGGCAACCTCCGTTTCGACAACGCGGGTCGATTCGTGAAGCAAGGCGGGGTGGGATCGACGGTGCTATCGGGTTCCACCATGGATTCGGGGGCATTTGGAAACTTCTGGTTTAACAATGCCGGGGTTGTGGAGGTGGCCGGCGGTGAACTTCGCATAGGGGAGCGATTTAATAACAGCGGTGAGTGTCGAGTCATGGGAGGTGTCCTGATACTGGGCGACGGCGAGAACGCAGGCGCATACTTCGCCGGCCAGGGTGGGTTGCTGCACCTGGGCGGCGGGAGGTTTGCGGAGGGCTCACAACTCGGTGGCCCCGGCACGAAGCGCTTGATCGGGAGGTTCGAGGGGGCGCTCACCGGCGAGGAAATGGAGATCGAGGGGATTGAGGGCCGATTCACGCTATCCGGCACGATTAGGTGGACAGCGGGGGCCCTGACAAATGCCGAGGCTACAATCGGAAACGGCGCGGTTCTGACCATCGATGGCGACCAGGAGAAACAGCTGCGGAGCTCGGTGTTGCGGAACATGGGGACAATCGTGTGGCAGGGGGCCGGAACGATCGCGGCCGATTCCGGAGAGACTAATGTGATCGAGAACCTAGAGGGAGCAGTGTTCGAGGTTCGGAATGATTCGATGATGTGGGCGCCCTATCAGCGGCATGTTCGAGGCGGCAACCTCCGCTTTGACAACGCGGGGCGATTCGTGAAGCAAAGCGGCGTGGGATCGACGGTGCTCTCGGGCTCGACTATGGACACCGGGGCATTCGGCAATTTCGACTTTAGAAACTCGGGCACTGTCGAAATCCGGAGCGGTCGACTGCGAATCGACGCCGGGTTCACCCAGACCTCCGGCGAGATTGTGCTCGCTGGCGGCCATCTCTCGCGACAGACCATGCTCCATCTGGCGGGTGGTGTTCTCAGGGGCAGCGGCGAGGTCGATGCTCACACCCGCAGCGATGGGGAGATCCGTCCCGGTGAACCGATTGGAAGCATCCTGTTTGCCAAGTCACTAAACCAATCGGCGATGGGCAGATTGGTCTTCGACATCGCGGATGGCCGGGACGATTCGGGCTTCGATCGCGTGGTTGTTCAAGAACGAGCAACACTTGCAGGAATCGTGGAAACCCGGTTCCTTGCCGGATTCACACCTCGCCGAGGCGACCGGTTCGCGGTCTTGTCCTACGGCGAACGGGTAGGCCGGTTCTCGGAGGCACAATCCGAGATTCTGCCTGGCCCGCTTTCCGCGAAGCCGTACTACCGGCCAAACGACCTGTTGATGGTTATCTTGTCTCCGGAGGATACCACCCTTCCAAGCCTACGTTCGGACTTCCATCATGACGGCGGCCTGAGGCTGACATTACTCGCGGAACCCCAACGTTTGTATGTACTGGAGGAGTCGCGAGACCTCGAGCAGTGGATGCCGGTCGCGACCAATATGACGGTCAACGGTTTATTCGAGTTCGATTTGCCGTCGCCAAGCGAGGAAGCCTTCAGGTTCTACCGTGCAGTGGGCCGGTGATTGCATGGGGCAAGAGGATGGGATGGCAGTCCAGGCGGTCGAGAAGGCCGGTCGCTTTGTCCCCTGCCGGTGCGACCAACCGGCCGGCGGCGTGGATGGTCGCGTTGGTCCCGGCGGAGGATTCGCGGCAGCAGGCGAGGGCATGCACAAATTGGTCCTCTTCACGCCTCTGTGCTGTGAGGGCGGTGCAAGAGTGCTTGAGGATTGCCGAACTCGGGAGGCTGACCGCGGCGGAAACGTTCCAGGTTCCTGAAGGAACCCGCGTTCCCGGAAGGTCGAAAGGAGTCGGAAGGAATTCCGGGTAGAAGAAAATTGGAGCGAGCGAAGGGATTCGAACCCTCGACATTCACCTTGGCAAGGTGACGCTCTACCAGGCTGAGCTACGCTCGCTCCCGTGCCGGAAGGCGGGGAGAAAGTGGGACATCCCCGAAACGAAAGCAAGCGCCCATTTTGGGCGATTTTTGAGGCAGGCTCTCAGGAGCCCAGTTCCTCCAGAAGCTGTTCCAACTCCATCTGCGGGCCCTCGTGGTGCTGGTCCACCGCCAGCTTCAACGCCTGCCGGAACGCAACCCGGGCCGCGGCCACATCCCCCAGCGCCTGATGGCACTTGCCGATCAGGATCTGGACCACCATCCAGTCGGGCTTCCGCGCCAACGCCTGTTCGAGATGGCCCAGCGCGTCGCGGTGCCGGCCGGCGTCGAACAGCGCCTTGCCCAGGCTGAAGCGCGCCAGATCGTGGTTGGGCTGGGCGGCCAGCAGTTGTTCCCAGCGTTGAATGGCATCGGACATGGAACGTGAAACGGGCTTCGGTTTCGGTTTCGGTTTCGAATGGGAATTCAGGATGGGTCCGGGTGCGCGCGCCTCCGGGGTCGGAGCCCGGCCTCAGGCGGGGCGCACCAGCAATTCCTCCACGACGGCGCGCGCGGGCAGGTTCACGACGAAGAGGACGCAGGCGGCGACGTCGGCGGGTTGAAGCATGCGCGCCCGGGCCTCGGCGGCGGGGGGCGCGGGCCGCTTGTCCAGCAGCGGCGTGTCGATGTCCCCGGGAAGCAGGGCGCAGGCCCGGATACCCCGGGGACGTTCCTCGGCGTTGATGGCCTGGGTCAGGCCGAGCAGCCCGAACTTGCTGGCGGAATAGGCCGGCCCGGCCTTGGGACTGGCCTGGCGGGCGGCGTCGGAGATGACGTTGACGATCATGCCCGCGCCGCGGGCGCGCATGGACGGCAGGAACGCCTGCACGCACCAGTAGGCGCCGTTGAGGTTGGTGTCGATGAGCTGGCGGTAGTCCGCCGGGGCCAGGACCTCGAGGCTGCGCCGGGGAATGTTCGTGCCGGCCGCGTTCACCAGGAGGTCCACGTGACCGAACGCCTCCAGGATCGCGGCGCCAACGCTGGCGACCTGCGATTCGTTCCCGATGTCGCACGGACAGGTGTGGTGCGGGGCGCCGTCGGGGGTGGCGGCGAGCAGGGCGGCGGTCTCGGCCAGGGCCTCGGCCCGGCGGCCGAGCAGGGCCACGCGCCAGCCCTCACGGGTGAGGGCCATGGCGGTTGCACGCCCCACGCCCGAACCGGCACCGGTCACGACGGCATGGCGGGCGGCGGGGAGGGTGGAAGTGGCGGTCATCGGTCCGGGAACCATGAAAAAGAAACGACCGGCTGGCAATCCGGCCGGTCGCTGTCCTGGGTCGGTGTTCCCGCCCGCCACGGAGGCGGACCTTTCACGCGGGCGGAGGAACGTTTCCCGGCGATGCCGCTACGGCTTCGGCTCGGGCTTTGGGGTCAGGTTGAGCAGCTCGAGCGGGGACTGTGCCCGCACGGTTTTGGGGTCGGTGCCCATCGCGCCCTTCGTCCATTTGTGGATATAGCCGTAGTGATTGCAGAGGCTGTAGACGAACCCGATCGCCACCAGGAAGGCGATCAGCTTGGGCCAGACGACCGGCGGTTCGGCGAATTTGTCGTCCATGGCCGGCAGGGTGCCTGCCGGGAGCTTGGCCACGGAGGTGAGGGAACGGCCGAGGGAGACCGGGACCTTGACGCGCCCGTTCACCGCCCAGCCGTTGGCGTCGAGGATGGGGCCGAGGTTGCGTTGCCGGAGTTTGAGCCAGGCGATGAGCATGGAGGGACCGGAGACGATGAGCACGAGGCCGGCGAGGGCGAGAACGACCTGCCAGAAGGGCAGACCGATGAGGCCCATCAGCTTGGCGGCGACCGTTGCGACCGCAGTGCCGATGGCCCCGAAGGCCACGCCCAGGGCGGCCACGGTGCCGACATCGATCTTCTTGGCCTCGGCCGCCTTGGCCTTGTCGACGTTCGCGGTGGTCGTGGCGGCGGTGGCGAGCTTGGCGTCGGTGGCCGCCTCGGCCGCGGCCGCGCGCTTGGCCACCTGCTCCTCGATGGCCCGAACCAGCTTCTTGTAGGGCGACCAGAACGCCTGCCGGATGCTGATGGGGTTGTCGATGACCTTGGTGATCGTGGCGTCCCAGTCGCGGCCCTTGCGGTCGTAGAACAACCCGTTGCGCCCCACCATCAGGTTGTCGCTGTCCCCGTCGGTGAACGCCGCGGCGATGGTCATCTTCTCGCCCGACGGCCGGGTGCAGTCGCAGTAGGCAAGGTAGGACTTGGCCATGCCGGCGAGGGCGGCGTGTTTGCCGGCGTCGTCGACCCGCACGCAGAGTTCGCAGGCGCGGCCGTCGAGGTACAGCGTGCCGACCTGGAAGCTGGCGATGTGCTCCTTGTCGTAGAAGTCGGAGAAACTGACGAAGTTGTTCAGCAGCCGGTAGAAATCGCGGTAGAGCCGGACCAGCCGCTCGACGTCCTGGATCGCGTTGGACTCGGCCTCCAGCGCCTTGTCCTCGGCGATCAGCTTGGCGATGGCGGCCTGGGCGTTGGTGGCCAGGATGGCGCGCAACCGGGGAAGGCCGAGCGATTCCACGGCGACGGACGGTTTGGCGGACATCCAGGCTTCGTAGGGGGCGAGACGGCCCTTGAGCTCCAGCCATTCCGCCTCGGTGAGCACGGACTTGCCCTTGCCGAGCAACGGGTCGAGCGCCAGAGCCACCAGCGCGGCGATGCCGGCATGCCAGGCTGGGTTGAGCCCCTCCTTCAGCGGCAACGGGCGTCCCGCCTCGATCCGCGCCAGCGGGAACCCGGCGACCTCCTGCGCGGTGATGTTCATGTCGCGGGCCGAAACCGCCAGGTACTCCTCCTCCTTGCGGTTGAGCGCACCCAGGGCCCGGGGATCGAACGCCGCCAACCGGCAGCGCCCGAAATAGTCGTCCACCTTCACCCGGACCGCCTTGAGCGCATTGACCGCGTCCGCGGTGGCCGCCCCCAGGGGCGTGACTTCCGCGGCCTTCTCCTCACCCTGGCGACCCCAGGCCTCGAAGGCCTTCGCCTGCTCGAAGAACGCGTCCAGCTTCTCCTGCGTCACCCCGGGCTTGCCGCTGCGGTCCGTCTCCGCGCCCTGGGTGTCGAGGATCTCCTGGATGACCTTCTGCAACGCCGCGTCGGCCGCGGCCTCCACCGGAACCACCCCGTCGCCGTTGAACTTGGTCTGCGCGAAAATCCTGGCGGTGTCCGCAACGTCGGCGAGCGAGATCGCCGCGGCATCCGCCTTGCCCAGGTTCTTCAGGATCTGCCGTGCGGACGCGAGCACCGCCTTCCCGGAGGCGGTCTGGTCGTTGATCTGGTCCAGAGGCAGCGGATCCGCCCCGGTCTTCAACACCCCGAGATCCTTCAGGTGATCGTCCAGCCAGGCCACCGTCGCAATGATCTCGGGCGCACGCACCCGGCCGTCCTTGTCCGAGTCGATCATCTCCAGCGTCCGATGGTCGATCTCGACCCCCCTCACCGGGCACGCCAGCGCCACCCAGAGCTTCTGGTCCAGATTCTTCAGGTCCCGGAAGTCCGCCGCGGATTCGAACCGCACCTGATCGAGGCCGCCGGCACGAAAAAACCGCCAACGATGGGGAGAGTCTGATGCATTCATGGATTTGGACTGGGTGGTTGGGCGATGACTGATGAGTCCGGCCCCGTCGTTGGGGGAACGGCAGCGGAACCGGGACGTGTCCCCGCGACGCTACGGCTTTCGACCCTGTTGGCAACCAGATAGGTAGGTGGCTCCGCCGACCGCACCGGCCGGCGGGTTCCCGATTTGCGACAGCCCTGCCTTGTGCCAGTCTCGCCCCATGACGCCACCCGCGCTACGCGCCCTGCTGGAGTCCCTGGGAGCCCGATTCGCCGAACGCAACGGCGCTGAGGTGGTTCTGGATTTCGGCGATGCCCAGGCGGAACACCGGGCGCTGACCGGCGCCTGCGCCTGGATCGACCTCTGCCATCGGGGACGCCTGGTGCTGCTGGGCGCCGACCGCCTCAAGCTCCTCAATGGCCAGGTCACCAACAACGTCAAGGACCTCAAACCCGGCGAGGGCTGCTATGCCGCCCTGGTCAATCCCAAGGCCCGCATGCTCGCCGACATGCACATCCACGCCCTGGCGGATGAACTCCTGCTCGACCTCGAACCCGGCCTCGGCGCGGCGGTGACGGAACGCCTCGAGAAGTTCGTCGTGGCCGATGATGTCCAGGTCGTCGATGCCGCCCCGCACTACGCACACCTCAGCGTTCAGGGCCCCCGAGCGGTCCGCGCCCTCGACAGCCTCGGCTGGTTCCCCGCCCCGGCCATTCCCTCCACCCCCTATCGATCCACATCCCTCAATCACCCCGAACTGGGGCTGATCTACCTGATGAACCTGCCGCGGACCGGTTCACGAGGCTTCGACCTCTTTGTCCCGGCCGCAGCCGCCGCCCAGGCCGCCGCTGCCATCCACCAGGCCGTCACGGACCAGGGCGGCAGGGTCGCGGGCTGGGAGGCGCTGGAAACCGCCCGGATCGAGGCCGGAATCCCCCGTTACCTGGCCGACATGGATGAAACCACCCTGCCGCCGGAGGCCGGTCTGGACGAACGGGGGATCAGCTACACCAAGGGCTGTTACAGCGGGCAGGAGGTCATCGCCCGCATCCGAACCTACGGCCAGGTCGCCAAGGCCCTCCGCGGCCTCGTCCTCGCCCCCGGCGCACCGCCGCTGCCCGAACCCCGCACCCGGTTGTTCCGTGAGGGCAAGGACGTCGGCTTCCTCACCAGCATCGTGCAATCCCCGATCCGCGGCGAAACCATCGCCCTGGGCTACGTGCGACGTGAATGTCACACGGTCGGAACGGTGCTCCGCGTGGGGGCCCCGGAGGCCGAAGCAACGGCCACCATCGTCCCGCTGCCCTTCGTGGGACCCGAGCTGGCCGCCTCCTGACTCCCCCCCGCGAAGGTCCCGGCACTCGACCCGACCAGAGACTGATCGCCCTGCGGAACGGGGCAAAACCGGCCGGGAACACCGGCGGAACCAGGGGCCGGGACGGGTCTTTTGTGCCTCACGTTGGGCTTGCCACGAGTTCGGCCATCCCGCAGTTTCGCCGCTCTATTCTTGGTGATCATGACGCAGGTCCTTGTTTCGTCCGCCGTGCTGGGCTTCGCTCCGCCGGCAGCTCCGGGCACGCAAAGCACGATGCCCGCCTGGGCTCAATTGGTGCCGTTCTTCCTCCTTCTGGTGGTGATGTACCTCATGGTCATCCTCCCCCAGCAGAGGAAAGCCAAACAGCACGCCGCCCTCCTCAAAGGCCTCAAACCCGGTGACAAAATCGTCACAAGTTCGGGAATCCTCGGGGTCGTCGTCGGCATCCGTGACAACCACGTCACCATCCGATCCGAGGACACCAAGCTGGAGCTCCTCAAGAGCGCCATCCAGGACGTGATCGAACGCAAGCCCTGAGCACCCGTCCCCGATCCCTCCCTCTCCGACCGATCCCGACCCGAGTCTCATCCACTCACCCACGCCCCGCCGCATGAAGAATCCGTTCCCCTGGCTCATCGCCGTCGTCGTCGTCCTCCTTTGGTCCGCCTACGAGCTTTATCCGCCGACCGGACGTCCCCTGCTCGCCCAGGTGGAACGGGACGCCGAGAACACCCAGGACCCGGTGTTCCGTGAGATCCTGACCAAGGCCCGAGAGGCGGAGGCCAGGGGCGTCAACCCCTTCAACAGCCTCGTGGAGGCCGCCGGCACCAACAGCCTGGAACGGTTCTTCCCCCGCATCGAGATCCCCGCCGGCAAGGAGACCAACCGCACCATCCTCAACCACCTCCAGCGGGCCTCCCTCGGCCAGATCAAGCTCGGCCTCGACCTCCAGGGCGGCATGGCCTTCGTGGTCCAGATGCAGACCAACGAGTTCAAGGACTCCGACGCCCTCCAGCGCGCCCTCGATCAGGCCGTCGAAATCCTCCGCCGCCGCGTCGACAAATACGGCGTCGCCGAACCGACCATCCAGAAGTCCGGCACCGACCGCATCGAAATCCAGATGCCCGGCCTCACCGAGTCCGAAAAGGCCGAGGTGAAACAGCAGATCGAACGCGCCGCGTTCCTCGAATTCCGCATGGTCCACGCGGAAAACGACCGCCTCATCGAGGAAGGTCTCGTCCCCGCCGGCTACCAGATCCTCAACGAAACCCAGCGCAACCGCGACGGCTCCACCTTCACCCGCCCGCTCCTCGTCAAAACCAAGCCTGAGGACGGCCTCACCGGGAAATACATCGTCCGCGCCGATGCCGTGCCGGATCCGATGACCGGCGAACCGAAGATCGAGTTCGAACTGAACAACGAGGGCGCCCGCATCTTCGCCGACATCACCCGCCGCTGGAGCCCGCGCGAGGGCGGTCCCGGCGGCACCCAGTTCTACCGGATGGCCATCGTGCTCGACGGCGTCCTCTATTCCGCGCCCCGGATCCTCGGTGAAATCCCCGGCGGCCGCGGCGTGATCACCGGCAACTTCGACATCAAGGAGGCCTTCGAACTGGCCAACGTCCTGATGAACCCCCTCGAAGCCCCGGTGAAGATCATCCAGGAGGAGTCCGTCGCCGCAACCCTCGGCGCCGATTCCATCGCCAGCGGCGTGCGGGCCACCATCATCGGCACCATCCTCGTGGTGCTCTTCATGCTCGCCTACTACCTCGTCGGCGGCGTCATCGCCAACGTGGCCCTCCTGCTCAACATCTTCATCCTGCTCGGGGTGATGTGCTCGGTCGACACCACCCTCACCCTGCCCGGCATCGCCGGCATCGTCCTCACCGCCGGCATGGCCGTCGACGCCAACGTCCTCATCTTCGAACGTATCCGCGAGGAACTGGCCGCCGGAAAATCCCTCCGCGGCGCGGTGAACGCCGGCTACGGCAAGGTGTTCTGGACCATTTTCGACTCCAACCTCACCACCCTGATCTCCGCGATCATCATGATCTGGCTGGGCACCGGCCCGGTGAAGGGCTTCGGCGTCACCCTCGCCATCGGCCTCTGCGTCAGCATGTTCACCGCCCTGGTGGTCACCCGCCTCATCCTCGACTTCCTCATCAACCGCGGCGTGCTCACCAGCCTCAAGATGCTGTCGGTCATCAAAACCACGAAGATCGACTTCCTCCGCATCGCCAAACCCGCCTTCGCCCTCTCCTGGCTCCTCATCCTCGTCGGCATCGGCTACGGCATCTACCGCGGCAAGGACGTGCTCGGCGTCGACTTCGCCGGCGGCGATTCCATCACCTTCAGCTACGAGAAGGTCGTCCCCGTCGCCCAGGTCCGCGACGCCCTCGTCAAAGTCGGCGTCACCGATGTCCAGATCGTCCCCAAAGGCAGCCCCGGCGGCGGCCTCGAAACCCTCCAGGTCACCGTCCCGTTCAGCGAAAACGGCGAACTGGGCGCCAAGGTCCAGCAAACCCTGCCCGAAGCCTTCCCCGACGCGAAAATGTCGGTCAAACAGGTCGACCGGAAAGGCCCGGCCGTCGGCGACGAAATCCAGCTTTCCGCACTCAAATCCATCCTCCTCGCCCTGTTCGGAATCCTGGTCTACGTGGCCTTCCGCTATGAGTTCGGGTTCTCCATCGGCGCCGTCGTGGCCATCCTCCACGACGTGCTCATGACCACCGGCTGGTTCTTCCTCACCGACCGCCAGCTCAGCGCCCCCATGGTGGCCGCCATCCTCACCATCGTCGGCTTCTCCATCAACGACACCATCGTCATCTTCGATCGTATCCGCGAGGACCTGAAGCTGGGCATCAAGGGCAGCTTCCGCGACCTGATGAACCTGGCCATCAACCAGACCCTCAGCCGCACCATCATCACCTCCGGTACGGTCCTCCTCGCCACCCTGTCGCTCTACATCTTCGGCGGCAGCGTGATCAACGACTTCGCCTTCACCTTCCTCGTCGGCATCCTGACCGGCACCTACTCGACCATCTACATCGCCAGTGCGGTCGTTCTGTGGTGGTACAAGGGCCAGCGGCCGGTCGTCGGCCAGGCCCCGGCCCTCAACGCCCCGCAGATCGAACAGCCCGCCCAGGCCCGGGCCTGATCCCCGACACGCCGACAACCCACCGCCCCGACCCTGATGCACGGCGAAATCACCGCGTGGCACTGGACGGCATTCGTGGTCGCGGTGGTCGGCCTGCTCGCCCTCGACCTCGGCGTCTTCCATCGTAAGGCCCGCGAGGTCCGCCTCCGCGAAGCCGGCGCCTGGACCGCCTTCTGGGTCAGCCTCGCCCTCTGCTTCGGACTCTGGATCTATCAGACCAAGTCCCGCGAACAGGGCCTCCAGTTCCTCACCGGCTATCTGATCGAATTGTCGTTGTCCATGGACAACGTCTTCGTCATCGCCCTGATCTTCACCTACTTCGGCGTACCCCTCCGCTTCCAGCACCGCGTCCTCTTCTGGGGCATCATGGGCGCCATCATCATGCGCGGCGTCATGATCGGCGCCGGCACCGCCCTCATCAAACAGTTCCACTGGCTCCTCTACATCCTCGGCGCCTTCCTCGTCGTCACCGGCGTCCGCATGCTCTTCGGCGGCGACAACAAGGTCGAACCGGACCGCAACCCCGTCCTCCGCCTCGCCCGCCGCTTCTTCGCCATCAGCCCCAACTTCGACGGACAGAAATTCGTCACCCACGTCGACGGCCGCCGAATGCTCACCCCCATGGCCATGGTCCTCATCATGGTCGAAACCACCGACCTCGTCTTCGCCCTCGACTCCATCCCCGCCATCTTCGCCATCACCCAGGACGGTTTCATCGTCTTCACCTCCAACGTCTTCGCCATCCTCGGCCTGCGCTCCCTCTACTTCGCCCTCGCCGGCGCCATCGCCTACTTCCGATACCTCAAAATCGGCCTCTCCCTGGTCCTCGTCTTCATCGGCGTCAAAATGCTCCTCGGCATCTGGCACCTGAAGATCGACATCCGCTGGGCCCTCGGAACCGTCGGCGCCATCCTCGCCCTCAGCGTCATCTGCTCCCTGGTCGCCAGCTGGCGCGAACACCGCGCCCCGGCACCCCCGCCCGACCCCGCACCATGAAGTACCGTTGGCTCCTCGCCCGCCCCCGCCCGGAGGATGTCCAGCGCTTGGTTCGGGAAACTCGGGTCTCACCCCTCCTCGCCCAATGCCTCATCAATCGTGACTTCACCACCCCGGAGGCCGTCGGCTCCTTCCTCGAACCCCGCCTCCGCGATCTCTCCGACCCGTTCCTCCTCCCCAACATGGCCCGGGCCGTCGACCGCCTCTTCCAGGCCCGCGCCAACCAGGAACCCCTCGTCATCTACGGCGATTACGACGTCGATGGCGTCACCTCCACCGCCCTCCTCATCGAGTTCCTCGAACGCCTCGGCTGGCAGGTCGCCCACTTCCTCCCCCACCGCATGGACGAAGGCTACGGCCTGAGCCCCGAAGGCGTGGAGAACTGCCTCAACCAAAACCCCGTCACCCTCATCCTCGCCGTCGACTGCGGCTCCACCGCCGTCGACCCCATCGCCCGCCTCCGCGCCCGCGGCGTCGATGTCATCGTCCTCGACCACCACCAGATCGCCCAACCCCCGCCCGACGCCACCGCCCTCGTCAACCCCCGCCTCGCCGGCGAAGGCTCCCCAGGCTGGGAACTGTGCTCCGCCGGCCTCGCCTTCAAACTCGCCCACGCCATCCTCAAACGCGGCCGCGACCTCGGCCTCCAGGCCGCCATCGAGTTCGACATCAAACTCCTCCTCGACCTCGTCGCCCTCGGCACCATCGCCGACCTCGTCCCCCTCCGACGCGAAAACCGCATCCTCGTCCGCGCCGGACTCGAACGCCTCAACCAAACCCAGCGCCCGGGCCTCCAGGCCCTCTGCGAAATCGCCCAGATCACCTCCACCATCGGCGGCTACGAGGTCGGCTTCCTCCTCGCCCCCCGCCTCAACGCCGCCGGACGCCTCGAGGACGCCTGCGAAGCCCTCGACCTCCTCCTCAGCGACGATTACGCCCGCGCCGCCGATATCGCCCGCAGCCTCGACGCCCGCAACCGCCAGCGCCAACAGATCGAAAAAGCCATCGCCGACGAGGTCATCGCCGCCCTCGACGCCCGCTTCGATCCCCAAACCGACTTCGTCATCGTGGAAGGCCAGATGCCCTGGCACATCGGCGTCGTCGGCATCGTCGCTTCCCGCGTCCTCCAGCGCTTCTACCGCCCCACCATCATCGTCGGCGGCGACGGCGGCGCCTGCCGCGGCTCCGGCCGCAGCATCGAGGGCTTCGACCTCGCCGAAGCCCTCCGGGCCTGCGACGGACTCCTCCTCCGCCATGGAGGCCACGCCATGGCCGCCGGCCTCAGCGTCGAACCCGCCAACCTCGACGCCCTCCGCACACGCCTCAACGAACTCGCCCGCTCCGCCCTCCGCCCCGAACAGCTCCAACCCCCGCTCCGCCTCGACACCCACGCCGGCCTCGCCGAACTGACCGAGGAACGCATCCTCGAACTCGACCGCCTCCGCCCCACCGGCCAGGGCAATCCCCCCGTCCAAATCGTCGTCCCCAACCTCGCCCACGACCGCCCACCCCAGCGCGTCGGACGCGAACGACAACACGCCAAATTCTGGGTCACCGACGGCCGCGTCACCCGCGAGGCCATCTGGTACGCCTGCGGCGACCGCCCCGTCCCCACCGCACGCTTCGACCTCGCCTGCGTCCCCCACGTCCACGAATTCAACGGACGCCGCAGCGTCCAGCTCAAGGTCCTCGACTGGCGCGATGCCGCCGCCTCCCACGGACCCTGACTGTGAACAACACAAGGCCCGCCGGACGCCTGCCGACTTGCCCGGCCTCTCCCTCAGCCCCGAGGATCGTGGCATGTCCCACGCGGACTTCGTCCACCTCCACCTCCACACCGAATACTCCCTGCTCGACGGCGCCTGCCGCCTCGACCGGCTCATGCAGCGTGCGGTTGAACTGAAGTTCCCCGCCCTCGCCATCACCGACCACGGCGTCCTCTACGGCGCCATCGACTTCTACAAGGCCGCCCGCAAGGCCGGCATCAAACCCATCATCGGTTGCGAGGTCTACGTCGCCCCAGGCAGCCGCCTCGAAAAGGAACGCAGGAGCACCGGCTCCGGCCGCGACGTCTATCATCACCTCCTCCTCCTCGCCCGCGACCTCGCCGGCTACCGCAACCTCATCCAACTGGTCACCACCGCCCACCTCGACGGCTTCTACTACAAACCCCGCATCGACAAGGAACTGCTCGCCGCCCACTCCGAGGGTCTCATCGGCTTCTCCGGCTGCCTCGCCAGCGAAATCCCCTCCCTCATCCTCGCCGGCCAGCTCGACCAGGCCCGCGACCGCATCGACTGGTTCAAACAGGTCCTCGGCCCCGACAACTTCTGCCTCGAACTCCAAAACCACGGCATCCCCGAACAGCAGACCGTCAACCGCCACCTCATCCCCTGGGCCCGCGAGTTCAACCTCCGCCTCGTCGCCACCAACGACGTCCATTACGTCCGCCGCGAACACTGGCAGGCCCACGACCTCCTCATCTGCATCGGCACCCAGACCCACCGCGACGACCCCAAACGAATGCGGTACCAGCCGGAGCAGTTCTTCCTCCGCTCCGCCGACGAAATGAAGGCCCTCTTCGCCGAGGTGCCCGAGGCCGTCACCAACACCCGCTGGGTCGCCGACCAGTGCAACCTCCAGATCGAGTTCGGCCGCCTCCATTACCCCGTCTTCCACCCCCCCGAATCCCACACCCGCGAGGGCTACCTCCGCCTCCTCCTCGCCGAAGGCCTCCGCGACCGCTACGGCCTCCACACCCGCGTCGAAGGCTCCACCTTCGTCGTCGACCACCTCGAGGACCCCTCACGCCTCCCGCCCGCCCCAGGCCCAACCCCGGACAACCCCGCCGACACCTCCGCCCACACCTCCCCCGACATACCCCAGGACCCTCCATCCCCCCACCCCGACCTCCCCGCCCACCAACAACCTGCCGCCGCCGCCGCCATCCAGGCCATCCTCAACCGCCTCGAACTGGAACTCGGCGTCATCGAGAAAACCGGCTTCGTCAGCTACTTCCTCATCGTCGCCGACTTCGTCCGCCACGGCCGCAGCATGGGCGTCAGTTGCGTGGCCCGCGGCTCCGCAGCCGGCTCCCTCGTCACCTACCTGCTCGAAATCGCCAACGTCGACCCCATCCGCTACGGCCTCCTCTTCGAACGCTTCCTCAACCCCGAACGCGTCAACCCGCCCGACATCGACATCGACTTCGCCGACGACCGCCGCGCCGACGTCATCCAATACGTGCGCCGGAAATACGGCGACCATTGCGTCGCCCAGATCATCACCTTCGGCACCATGGGGTCGAAGTCCGTCATCCGCGACGTCGGCCGCGCAATGGGCATGGGCTACAGCGAGTGCGATCGCCTCGCCAAGATGATCCCCCCGGGCCTCGGCGTCACCCTCGAGGACGCCCTCGCCAAGTCCCCCGACTTCAAGGCCGCCTTCGAAAACGAGGCCCAGACCCGGGAACTGGTCGAATACGCCCTCGTCCTCGAGGACCTGACCCGCAACGCGTCCGTCCACGCCGCCGGCGTGGTCATCGGCGATCAACCCCTCCACCACCTCCTCCCCCTCAAGAAGGACGAGAAGGACGATTCCATCGTCACCCAGTACGCCATGGGGCCCGTCGGCGACCTCGGGCTGCTCAAGATGGACTTCCTCGGGCTCAAAACCCTGACGGTCCTCCGCAACACCTGCGACATGGTGAAGAAAACCCGGGGCGTCGACATCGACATCGAACGCCTGCCCCTGGACGACGCACGCACCTACGAACTGCTCAACCGCGCCCAGACCCTCGGCGTGTTCCAACTGGAATCCGGCGGCATGCGTGAACTGTGCCGCAAGTTCCAGATCGCCTCCGTCGAACACATCACCGCCCTCGTGGCCCTCTACCGGCCCGGGCCCATGGACCTCATCCCGGACTTCATCGAACGCCGCCACGGCCGCGCCGCGGTCGAGTACGTCCACCCGCTCCTGGAACCGATCAGCCGCGAGACCTACGGCGTTCTCATCTACCAGGAACAGGTCATGCAGGCCGCCCAGATCCTCGCCGGCTACACCCTCGGCGGCGCCGACCTGCTCCGTCGCGCCATGGGCAAGAAGAACCTCGACGAAATGGCCAAGCAACGCGCCACCTTCGTCGAAGGCGCCGCCCGCGTGAACGGCATCCCCGCGGCCCAGGCCAACCAGATCTTCGATATCCTCGAAAAGTTCGCAGGCTACGGGTTCAACAAATCCCACGCCGCCGCCTACGCCCTCGTCGCCTACCAGACCGCCTTCCTCAAGGCCAATTACCCCGTCGAGTTCTTCTGCGCCATGATGACCAACGACATGGGCGACACCGACAAGCTGGCCGAATACATCGCCGAAGCCCGCACCCTCGACATCCCCATCCTCCCTCCCGACATCAATCGCTCCGACATCTTCTTCGCCCCCGAATCCCCCCAGGCCGACCCCGCCGGCCAAACGCCCTCCGCCTCCAGCGCCATCCGCTTCGGACTCGCCGCCATCAAGGGCGTCGGCGAAGTCGCCGTCCGATCCATCCTCGATACCCGCAACTCCAGCGGCCCCTTCGAGTCCCTCCCCAAACTGTGCGAACGCGTCGATGTCCGCGTCGTCAACCGCAAGGTCCTCGAAACCCTCATCCGCTGCGGCGCCTGCGACAGCCTCGGCGGCACCCGCGCCTGGCTCTTCGCCCAGATCGACAAGGCCCTCAGCCGCGGTCAGGAAGCCTCCCAGGACCGCAGCCGCGGCCAGGCCTCCCTCTTTGAAATGCTCGAGGCCGCCAGCCCAGCCGCCCCCGAAACCCCCGCCGATACCCCCGACTGGCCCCCGCTCGAACGCCTCACCGCGGAAAAGGAACTGCTCGGCTTCTACGTCACCGGCCACCCCCTCGACCCCTTCCGCCCCATCCTCGACACCTATTCCCTCGCCGACACCACCCGCCTCGCGCAACTGCCCTCCCGCTCCATCACCCGCATCGGCGGCATCCTCACCACCGTCCAACTCGGGTTCTCCAAAAAAACCGGCAAACCCTACGCCATGCTCACCCTCGAGGACCTCGTCGGCTCCGCCCAGCTCCTGTGCATGAACGAGGCCTACGACAAATACCGCGAACTGTTCGTCGCCGGGAAACCGGTCTTCGTCATCGGCGAAGTCAGCACCGGCGAGGATCGCCCCAAGATCTTCCCCATCGAAATCCTCCCCATCGAGGAAGCCCCCGCCCGCTGGACCCTCCAGGTCCATGTCCGCCTCCGCACCGACCTCCACACCCCCGCCCAACTCGCCGCCGTCCGCGACATCGTCACCACCCACCCCGGCTCCCGCCCGCTCTTCCTCTGCTTCCGGCGCCCCGATGGAAACGCCGCCTTCATGGAGGCCAACGACCGCTTCCGCGTCCGACCCTCCATCGCCCTCCAGGAGGCCGTCGACGCCGTCCTCGGCCCCGGGGGCTACTACGCCAAGCCCGACCCCTCCCTGCCCGAGCGCCAGAAACGACGCTGGGAAAACGGCGACGCGTCCTAGCCGCCCCTTGCCCCCCACGCACCCTCCGCTCCCCGACACGACTCGACACGACTCGACACGACGCGGAACGCCGCAGGATGCGACGCGCTTGCACCGCGCACCCCCGTGGCGCGACGCTCGCCGCATGGATATCGTCAACCTCGCCGATGCCCCGCCCTTCGTGACCAAGGACGGCTCCGAAATCCGCGAAATCCTCGCCCACCGCAATTCCGGCATCGGAAACCAAAGCCTCGCCGAGGCCACACTCCCCCCGGGAGGAGCCACCCAGGAGCATTACCACGCGAGGACGGAGGAGATTTACTACATCACCCACGGCGCCGGACGAATCCGCCTGGGCACCACGGAACGGGATGTCCGCCCCGGCGACGCCATCGCCATCCCCCCGGGAGTGCGCCACAAACTCTGGAACCACGGCGACGGCCCGCTGCGGCTGCTTTGCTGCTGCGCCCCGGCGTACGAACACTCCGACACCTTCATCACCGACACCGACCCGACCCGCTAGCGGAGCCGGGACACGCTCCGAAGCAAAGGGCCCGCCCCATCGATCGATCGGGCGGGCCCACGCGGAGAACCTTCCAACGCCTTCTCAGGCCGCGCCCGCCGGGGTCTTGGGCTTGGAGTTGTCGCCCTTGGAGGACGGCGCGGAGGTGGGCTCGGTCTTGTAGTGGGAGTAGTACTGGTTCTGGTAGTAGTAGTACGAGTAGTAGTACGAATCCCGGCCCTCGAAATCGATGTCGTTGAGCAGGACGCCCACGATCTGAATGCCGGCGTCCTGAAGACGCTGCACCGAGCGCCGCGCGTGCTCCCGCCGGATCTTCTTGAACTTCATCACGAACACCACGCCGTCCGCACGCGAACCCATGACCAGCGGATCGCTGACGGCGCTGATCGGCGGGCAGTCGAGGACCACCCGGTCGTAACGCTGGCGCAACTCGGCCAGCAGCTTCTCCACCCGCTGCGTCTCGAGCAGCTCCGACGGGTTGTTCGGAATCGGGCCGCAGGCGATGACGTCGAGGTTCGGCACCTCGGTCTTGTGGGCGATCGCCTCGAGGCTGTCCGTCTCCCCCTTCAGGTACGACGCCAGACCCACCGGCGCGTGAATCTTGAAGGCCTTGTGAACCGAGGGACGCCTCAAGTCCGCATCCACCAGCACCGTCCGCAGACCCGCCTGCGCCGTCACCACCGCGAAGTTCGAGGCGCAAAGGGACTTGCCCTCCGACGGAATGCTCGAGGTGACGCCGAACACCCGCATCTTGTCCGCTCGCGCGGCCAGCGTGATGCTGGCGCGCACCGTCCGGAAGCTTTCCGCCGCCGAGGACCTGGGGTGCAAATGGGCGTGCATGTCCCGCTCGTGAAGCTGGCCGGCCTTGATGTTCGGCACATACCCGAGGAACGGCAGCCCGAGGATCGACTCGATGTCGTCCTGGCTCTTGATCGAGTCGTCGAGGTAGTTGACGAAAAACGCCAGCCCGAGACCGACCGCCACCCCGCTCATGACGCCAAGGATGAGAATCAGCGACGCCCGCGGCTTCACATGCATCAGCGGCAGGGGCGCGGGATCCACCACCCGCATGTTGTTCACCGAGTTCTGCGCGGAAACCGCGGTCTCCTGACTCCGGGCCAGCAGGTTGTTGAACAACACCTTGGTCTGTTCGGCCTTCCGGCTCAGCTCATCGAACCGGATGCGCAGGCGGTTCAACTGCAGAAGGGCGGCCTCCTTCGCCGTCAGGTTCTCTTTCAACTGCCTCTCGGTCGCCACGGCAAGCACCGCGTCATTCACAATCGCCTCGTACCCTTTCCGGCACTCCTCCTCCAGGCTGCGGCGCATCGACGCCAGATCCTGCCGCGCCTGAATCACATCGGGCCACTTGTCCTTGTAGCGCGTCAGCAACCCCTGCAGGTACGCCTCCTTGTCCGCGATCCGCACCTTCAACTCCCGGATCTCCAGCCGCTGGCCGATCTCGGGAATCGTGTCGAGACTCGTTCCCGACCCCACCAGCCGCTTCATTTCCTCAGCAATCTGCTGCTTCGCCGAGGCGGTGGTCCGGGCCCGGTCATACTCGGCCTGCGCATGGGCCACCGACTGGAACACGATGTTCTGGCTGGCCTCCAGCGACACCATGTCGTGCTCCTCCTTGTAACGCTGAAGCGACTCGTCCGCCGCCCGAACCTCCTTCTCCTTCTCCACCAGCTCGGTGTCCAGGAACCGCACCGCGTCCAGCGCCCGTCCCTTCCGCAGCTCCATGTTGTCGCTCACGAACGTGTACGCCAGCGTGTTGGCAATGTTCGTCGCCAGCTTGGGATCCGGGCTCTCGGCACGCACCTCCACCAGCCGGGTCAGTCGCACCGGCACGATCTGGATCTGATCCCTCAGCGCCTCCACCGGGTCCGCCGCCTTCTGGTAGTCCGGCCGCTCGTTCAAGCGCAGATCCATCAACACCCGCCGGATCAGGGACGGACTCTGCAGGTTCCTGTACTGCGTCTGCAGGTAGTCCTGCTCCCGGCCGGTCGAGAGCACCAGCTCCTTGGACGAGAACATCCCGTCCATCTCGCGGTTGATCTCGATGATGGCGATCGCACGATAAACGCGCTGCGCCTTCAGCAGGTAAAGCGCGGCCGCGAGTATGCAGAGGAAAAACCCGATGACGACGAGCCAACGCCGCTCGAGAATCACCTGCCAATAGTGGCGCAGATGCACTTTCGTCTCCGCACTCAACAGCCCACCACGCGCGTTGTCCGAGGCTTCCATAGTTCGTTCGAGCGTCTTCCCGTTCTTGATTCGCTTTATCGCTTACGGCGGCGGTGCCCGCCATCCCCCGTCACCGCCTCCTCCACCTGTCAGATCCTCGACTCCGGCACGTAGATCAGATCGCCGGACTCCACGTACACCGGCTTGTCCGGGTTCTTGAGCTCGTCCAGGTTGAACACCATCGGCTCCTTCCGCCCCTCGCGGATCAACTGGATGCCACTCTGGCGTGCCAATCGCGTCAAACCGCCCGCCGCGGTGATGGCCTCAATCGCCGTCATCTTCCGCTCCGGCGGAATCTCGATCAGCCCCGCCTTCGCCACCGAACCCGACACCGCCACCAGCTTCTTCCGGAAATCCCGCACCTGCACCAGCACCTGCGCGTTGACCAGATAGTCCTGCTCCAGCAACCGCTTCACTTCCTCCTGGATCTCCACGGTCGTCCGATTCGCCGCCCGAATCGCCCCAATGAAGGGATAGGAGAGCTCCCCGCTGGACGAAACCCGGAACTCCCGGGCGCTCAGCTTGGGCTCGTTCGCCACCTCGATGATCAGGGTGTCGGTCGGCTGAACCTTGTAGGACTCGCTGACCTGCGCACGCGCGGTCGAAACGGTGATCCCCAGGGCCAGCAGCACCCAGGCGATGGAACCTGCTTCAGTAACCCGCCGCCAAACGGATCGAAATTCGGTGAAGTTCATAGTCAGGAAACGAGATCAGGTTGTCCGAATAGGAGCGGAAATCATACATCGCCGATGCCGTCAGCCACGGCTGCCAACGCCAGTTCACCCGCGCACCCACGCCGATGAAGTCGTCCTGCCGCGACACCAGCCTCCGCGGCGGCCCGGCATCCACAAACTGCGCCTCGTAATCGTTGAACTGATAGTAGGCATCCAACATCGCCGTCCACTTCCCCATGGTGCCGAACTCCTGCTCCACCGTGAGGTTCGGCCGATGCGCAGTGAACGGTATCGCCCGTGCCTCACGCGAAACCTGGATGAAGTGCCGGTACCCAATCGACAGCCTCGTCTTCGGCCGCATCTCCCAGCGCACCCGCGTATCCGCCACCCAGCCGTCCGGGATCTCCGTATCATCGGAAAATTCCCGCATTTCATAACCGGCCGACACCATCCCTGTGAGCTTCGGCGTAAACTCCCCCTCCGCCCCCAGCGACATCGAATAGGTGTTCACCTCCGGCGCCTCAGGCACCAGTGGACTGTTCCGATCCAGGAACGTCTGCCCAAAGCTGAACTCCGGATAAACCAGGATCTTGTCCGACGGCATATAACCCACCCTCATGCCCAGGGTGTAGGTCATGTAGTCGTACAAATGCGCCGCCGTCAGGTCCGCTTCCTCGTAATCCGCCCAGTCGAACCCGAACTTCCCCCCCACCACCACCCGCGGCGACAACTCGAAGTCCGCACGCCACAGATCCGTCAGTGTGGTCAACCCAACCCGCCGCTGGATGTAGGCGAAACCGCCCCCCAGCAGCATCCGCGTGCTGGTGAACGAGTCCGTCGCCTGCAGCGTCCACCGCCCCAGCTTCAACCGGGTCTGATGGGTCAGCAGATGGCCGATGTTGTTCAGGTCGTCCCGCTCCGCGTACAGCGACGCGTCCAGGGTGTACCGGATCGAAATGAAGTTCTCCGCCCGATGACCATAGACCACGCTCAGACCCGGCCGCACCGAGGTCACCCAATCCTCAACCGGATTATCCTCCGCGTAGAAGATGTTGCTGTCGTAGGTCTCGCCCACCTCCAACTGGGGCCGAAGCGACACCGGCCCAAGACCGTACACCAGATACTTCTCGGCGTCCCACTCCCCGCGGCAGCACACCGGACCCAGGGCCGATAACGCCCCGGGCACCACCCAGAAAAGCCGGGAAACTGAAGGTCGGTTCTTCACGGAATTCACGCTCCTAACCCCTCAACGCTCCTCGAAAACGTCGGCGGCTCCGAATTCAGACAGGGCGGACTCTCGCCAAACACCACGCCCGAGAAAACAAAAAACGCGGGCTGTAAGCCCGCGTTCAAAGTTCACCCATTGCCCGGGGACCGGTGCTGCGGGGATCGTCTCGAACCAGATCAGGCGCGACGACGACGCGCGAGAAGCGCCAACGCTCCCACACCAACCAAGGTCAGCGCTCCCGGCTCAGGAACCGCAGTCAGGGTCGCACCAAAGCTCGAACCCGCTCCAGGCGGCAAACCAGTGGCCTGCTTCAGATCCCAACCGTCCAGACCAAACTGCCAGATGTCATCGAAGCTCGATCCAACCGTCGGCGGATCGTACAACTTCAACCCGAACGTCTCACCCGAGGTCAGCCCCGCCACCTTCACCGACCAGGTGAAGCTCGAGGGCAACTCAATGTTCAACGCCGCGAGTTCAACAATCGAAATCGGGTAGTTGCCGTTGATCAGCGGGAACTGCGTGCTCTGGTAGAACAGCGAACCCGGCGCCTGCGACGGCCCAACAGGCACGCCGTCGTTCCGATAGAAACGCACCTCAGCAACCTCATCGCCCGAGAGATTCTCGGCGAAATATTCAAAGGTGAACGAGTGCGCATACCATCCCGCACCAATCGAGATCTCGTCACCGATCTCGGTCTGGCTGGCGAAGTATGAATTCAGAGGCGTGGTCGAGTTGTCATAGACGACGACCTGTGCCGATGCGGTGGCCGCAACCAAGCTCGCGAGAGCAGCACCTTTAACCCACGAGGCGTGCATGTTCATGTTCATTAAATTCTCGGTCCGTTTGGGGCCCGCAGACCCCCGTTTACCTGTTTTCTCCCGAATGACGAGCACTTGGTACCCGCCGCCCCATTTTCAGTCAAAGGTTTTTTTCTCCTAACTGCCTTTCGCCGTTTTAGAAAGCCTCCCCACCCGGCCACGCCACCCCTTCCAACCCGGCCACGCCACCGTCAAGACCCCCTATTTCCCCCCACTTTTCCGCAAACGCCCCATCACAATCCCAAAAAACGCACGACACGACCGCACCCTCCCCAGCCACAGCACGCCAAAATATCCGGCCGCGGCGATCGTGGCCGGACCAAACACCGCCACCAACCGCACCCACACCCCATCCGCCCCCTGCCACCGCTCCCAACCCTGGCTCAATGCCCATGCCGCCACCCCCGCCCCCACCGCCCCCCCCACCAGCCACGGCGCTTCCCGCCACATCGGACCAAAATCAAGCTTCGGAAACTTCCGCCTCAGCCCATAACCCAACAGCAACAGGTTCATCGTCGATGTCAGCGTGTTCGCCAACGCCAACCCCGCCTCGCGCATGGCCAGCACAAACAGCACCGACAACACCAGGTTCGTCGCCAGGCAAAACAGGCTGATCTGCATCGGCACCCGCGTGTCCCCCACCGCGTAGAACGCCCGCGCCAGGATGCCCGTCCCCGAAAACGCCACCAACCCCGGCGCGAGATACACCAGCGCCGACGCCACGCTCTGCGTCGCCCCGGCATGAAAGATCCCCCCCTCGAACAACAACCGCACCATCGGCTCCGCCAACCCGACCAACAGCCCCCCTGCCAGCGCGTTCACCATCACCAGATGTGAAAGCCCGTCCACCAGCGTCGTCCGATACTCGTCGTACCGCTTCTCCGCCGCCATCCCCGACAAGGTCGGCAGCAGATACGCCGCCATCGACGCCCCGAACAACCCCTGCGGAAGCTCCATCAACCGCACGGCATACTGGAACGACGCCACGATCGAGTCCCCCAGGAAAAAGGCGAAACCCTGGATGCTCATCACGTTGATCTGAAACGCCGCCACCCCGACGGTCGTCGGAATCATCCGCCGCACCACCTCTCCCACGGTCGGGTCCCGCCAAGGATTCACCCAGGCAAACCTCCAGCCCTCGGACATCAGCGAGGGCAGCTGGAACAGCGCCTGCGCCACCCCGGCCGCCAACACCCCGATCGCCAGCCCGTAAATCTGCTCCGGAAGTTCCCCGCCCATCCGCGGCGCCAGCCAAAGCACACTCGCGATCATCAGCAGGTTCAGGACCGTCGAACCCAGCGCCGGCACGAAGAACCGCCCCCGCGCGTTCAGCATCCCCATGCAGACCGCCGCGAAACAGACCATCAGCAGGTACGGAAACATCAACCGCAGCAGATCCAGCATCAGCCTCGTCTTGGTGTCGAAATCCCCCGCCATCAGCGCCACCGACACCACCCCCATCGCCACGCTCACCACCGTCGCCGCCGCCACGATCAATCCCGACAACACGGCGTTCGCCGACCGCCACATCGCCTCCTCGCCCTCGGTCTTCTCCTTCGCCTTGAACTGCGGAATGAACGCCGCGGTCAGCGCCCCCTCCCCCAGCAGCCGCCGGAACAGGTTGGGCACCTGGAAGGCCAGCAGAAAGGCGCTTGCCACCCAGCCGTTCCCCATGAAACGCGCGTAGACCATCTCGCGCACCAACCCCAGCAACCGGCTGATCAAGGTCGCCCCGGCTATCGCCCCCGTCGCCTTCAACATCTGACGCATGCGCCCTCCAGTTAGCCCTTCCCCACGCCCCGTGGCCAGCCCGTGCCCCGCCGACAGCCAATCCCCGCCATCCGACCGTGCCTCCGCACCACCTTCTCAACCCCCACCGCCCCGGTGCCGCCGCATCAGCCTCAGGATCAGCAGCAGGCTCCCCACCACCAGCAGCACCGCCCACGCCCCCAGCCACGCCAGGTGTCGCGCATCGCTCTCGAACAGCCCCGCCCCAAACAACACCAGCGGGACCGCCTCCGGCACCAGCCCGATCAATGATCCCGCCAGAAACGCCCGCTTTCGCACCGGCGAAAGACTGAGCGCCGCGGTCCCGATCAACCCCGGCACCGGCAACAACCGCGTCAGGATCACTCCCCCAACGCCCGGATCGTATCTCAGAAACCGAAGGCGCTCGGGCAGCTCGAACGGCGGATCCCGATCCTCCAACCGCCCGCGAATGAACAGGAACGTCAGGAAATAGGCGGCCATCGTCGCCGCAGTGCTGGCCGCAAAGCCGCCCCAGAAGCCGAACGCTGCCCCGGCGAGCGGACAGAACAGCAGCCTGGGAACCCCCACGGTGATCAGCGCCCCGCTCCCCAGCACGAACAGCGGCACCCCCACCCACCCGAACTCCCGCAACACCACCGCCATCCGCCCGGCCGGAGCCGTCCATTCGCGCACCCCGGGCTGCCTCGCCAGCAACCCCCCGCCTACCGCCAGCAACACCAGCATCCCGACCTTCACCAGCAGCAGCCGCGCCCCTCCCCAACCGCCAAACCTCCCAGGCCCACCCTGTCCCGCGTCAGCCAAGGGGCGGTTCCTCCGGCAGGACCCGATCCGCGGGAATCACCCGCGACCGATACCAGCGCATCGCAAAACAGTCCCGCAACCCACGCCACAACCGGTTCCCCACTCCGTACTTCGACCGCCCCGCCACCCGCGCCCGATGATTCACCTCCACTTCCACCACCCGGTGCCCCTGATACCGAAGGACCGTCGCCAGGAACCGGTGCAACCCGTTGAACACCGGAACCTCCCGCAGCGCGTCCCGCCGCATCACCCGCATGAAACAGCCGGCATCCCGCACCTTCACCCCCGTCAACCGGTCACGATACGCGTTCGCCAGACGCGACGACGCCCGTCGCACCCAGGAGTCCTCCCGCCGCCGCCTCACCCCCAGCACCGCCGCAACGTCCCCCGTCAACTGCCCCAGCATCCGCGGTAGATCCGCCGGGTCGTTCTGCCGGTCGGAATCCAATGTCACCACCACCGAACCGCGCGCATGAGCAAGCCCGGTCGCAAACGCCGCGCTCTGTCCACAGTTCATCCGATGCCGCAACACCCTGAGCTCCGGATGCGACCGTCGAAGCTCCCGGAGTTCGTCCACCGAACCGTCCTGACTCGCGTCGTCCACCGCCAACAGCTCCCAACGCCGCCCCAACCCCGCCAGCGCCGCCCGAATCTCCCCCACCAACGGCCCCAGATTCTCCCGCTCGTTGAACACAGGCAGGATCACCGAAATCTCCGGGGCATCGGACAGGGGTCGCGACATCAGGGGCCGGCGATTCACCACCGGTCCCCGGGCATAACACCGCCCCCGCGACACCTGCAACCCGATCGTGACCGATCGTGACCGGATGACCCGCCCACCCCTCCGGAGTTCTGCCCCCCTCAGGCGCCACACCCCATCCCGCGTCGAGACCCCCCCAACGCCGGGGTAGGATGGGGTTACCGGTATCGATATCGAACCCCGTCACCCCGATACGGGGACAGGCTATCCATTTCCGGAACCCGTCCGATCCCAACACCCACCCCACCCACGCCCGCCGCCCGTCCCGTGCTTCGGAGCGTCACCCCGATACGGGGACAGGCTATCCGTTTCCCACCCCGCCCATCCCAGCCCGCCATGCCATGCCCCGAAGGCGGCATCGTCCCCCCCACCGCCTGTGTTACCCTGGCCCGGCGTCCGTTCGCAGCCGTGCCCACCCCGGACCCGCACCCGCACCCGCACCCGCACCCGCACCCGCACCCTTTATGCGCCCCCGATTACCGCTCGCCCTCGCCTGCACCCTCGGAGCGTCCTGGCTGATCATCCCGGCCCTGATCGCCACCGAAGCCGCCACCCCGGACATCCCAAGCCTCGAGGTCCGCCGCCTGGCCGGCGGTTCCCTCGAATTGACCTTCACCTCCACTCTCTGGTCCGCCCCCGATCCCACCGGGCCGTGGTCCGCCCTGCCCCAGGCCTCCAGCCCGCACGTCGTCGCCCCCACACCCGGTGCCCCCGTCTTCTATCGCGCCGCCCGCATGGACGTCGGCGTGTTCGAGCAGGATTCCGTGGCGGACTGGCGCCTCACCGGCCCCTTCCAGACGCACTTCGACCTGGCGTTCGCCGGACTTCCCGACGGCATCTTCCCGCCGCGCCGGGAGAAGCCGTACTTCCCGGGGTCCTTCAGCCTCGAAGCATCCGAGCTCCCCCTCACGCTCCGGGTTCGCGGCAATTCCAGCCTCCAGGAGTGCCCCTTCCCGAAACTGAAACTCAAGGTGTCCAGCGCGAACCGCCCGGGAACCCCCTTCGCAGAAGCCCGCGAAATCGACATTGGCTCCCATTGCGCCGAGGGCGGCTCAGGCACCGTCGGCCGCCTTCGCGACGAACGCGCCGCCTGGCGTGAGGGACTCGCCTACGAGGCGATGGCCGACCTCGGCTTCACCACACCCCGCGTCCGCCGCGCCCGCATCGAATACCACGACACCAGCGCCCCGGACTCCGAGGGCCGCACGGGATGGACCCTCCGCCGCCAGGCTCTGCTGCTGGAGGACATCGAGGTGGTCGCCGAACACCACGGCGGCCGGGCCCTCGACGACGAGGAGATCGCCCAACTGGAAAACGCCGGCTTCGACGCCCGCCTGATCACCGGACTCCGCCTCTTCCACGCCCTCATCGGCAACTGGGACTACGCGCTCTCCAACAACGGCCGGAACCTCTGGAACATCGAGGTCATCGAACTCCCCGACGGCCTCCTGGTTCCCGTTGCGGGCGACTTCGACCTCGCGTCCTGGGTCACCGGCAGGCAGCTCCGTGAAGCCCCCCACGACTACCGCCCCGACCTCCCGGAGGCCGAACGGGAAGCCATGTTCCGCGTGGAATCGATCCGGTCGTCCGCCACCCAGGAGGTCTATGCCTCCGCCCGGGGACGCTTCCTCGAAGGCCGCACCGCCCTCGAAACCCGCGTGAACCACGCCCAGGTGGACGAGGCCGGGCGCACCCTGGCCCGGGAACATCTTCGGGTCTTCTACCTCGCCCTCGAGGCCCTCCAACCGCTCAACCCCCGGTGACCCCACGCGGCGACGCCGGCTTCCGCCAAACCCGACCTCCGCCCAAACGCCGCACAACCGCAAAGCCGAGAAGCAGCGTCCCGCTCACGCCGGCCCAAAACCCCGGCTCCGGCACCGCCGTGCCGGTGATCTCCAGGCTCCAGCCCTGGAGGACACTCACCCCGCCCGGCGAGAGATCCGCGAGAAACAGCGTCCACACCCCATCCGACACCCCCCCGGTGAACGTCGACAGCATCGCCGTCCGATCCTCAGTCCCGTCCACCGTCGACGGACTCACCGCCCGACCGTCCGGCTGCCACACCCCGGTCAGCACCCCACCCCCGGCATTCACGATCGACTGGTACCCGTGCACGTCCCCGTTCACCGCTGAATCCCGCAGGGTGATGTCGTAGCCGCTGTCGAGGTAACCCAGACTCGCCGCCCCGCTGTTCCCCGTCCGGCCGCTGCGGTTCAGCAGTATCGCCAGCCCGCTGTCATGCTGCAGATACCCGTACAAGTCCCCGGTGAACCCGCCCTGGATGTCCAGACTCACACTCACCTCCGTGATCGAGGCGATCGTCGCCGGCATGGTGATCCCGTCCGAGATCCCCACCACCGAACCGTCCGGTATGGTCAGTCCCGGACTCGACGACAGCGTCTCGGTGATCACAGCCGCGGAAGCCGTTGGCGGCGCCCACAGCAGCCCCGACAACAGCGCCCCCAAGCACCACGACCAACTCCCGTTCCAGAAGGTCCCCCAGCCCCGGTTCAACACGTGTTTCATGTGGATTCGCTCGCTCCCTGGTTTCAGTCGATCGGTGCCGGAATGACCCGATAAAATCGCGCGTTCGGCGTCGGCGCGGTGGTGTCCTCAAACTCCACGATCCCCAGCCCCGTGGCCGCGACGGAGGTCGTCAGGAACGACCACGGACCCGTCGCCCCGTCCGCCCACTGGATGGCGTAGGCCACCCCGGGAATCCCGGCGAACCGGATGCGAAACCCGCCCGCAACCGGCGTGATCGACGCCACCAGATCACCCTGCGCGTCCTGCTCACGCACGGTCACGGTCACCGTCCCAATCGCGCTTCCACCACGTCCGTCCGAGACCGTGTATCCAAAACTGTCGACGCCCGAGAAATCCGCCGGCGGTGTGTAGGTGACATGCCCCCCCAGATACAAAACCGTGCCCCCGGCCACACTGGCCGCATCCACCGAGCCCACGGCAAGGTCGTCCCCGTCCGCGTCGCTGTCGTTCACCAGGAGCTTCAACTCATGCACCACCGCCATCCGGTTCTCCATGGTCTGCATGACGTCGTTCCCCGCCACCGGATCGGTGTTGGCCTCCAGGGTCACCTGGTGATCCTCGACCTCCCCGTCCAACGCCTCGCCGGTCGGCCCCAACCCCGCCTGCGTCGCATACCGGAACCGCGCGAAGGTTGCGCCCGTACCCACGTTCGACGGAACGGTGATCTGAAGGGTGTGCGGACTGCCCGCGCCGGTGAGCGCTTCGTCCAACACCACATCCTCCCCCGAGTCCTCCCAGTCCCCGTCCCGGTTCCAATCAATCCAGACGCTCAACCGCCCGTCCCCCACCACGGCCACGGTCACGTCCACGGTCTTCCCCCCCGGAAACGCCGACGGCAAGGTCACTCCGTCCTCGTCGTCGCCGACATTGTCATCCCCGAGCGCCGAAGCCTCCGGCTGACCATCCCCCTCAGCGTCCGGCCCCACCGCGCCCAGGTACAGCACCGCCCCGCCCCCGGGAATGCGATGCCTCGCCCCGTCCACCCCCAGCGTCACCGGATAACTGGCGGAAAAACCCGACTGCGCCGCGGTGGGGGCGTCCCCGTAATCCAATGCCACCACCGAGAACGTCGCGCTCGGTCCCGCGACACCCGCGGTGTTCCCCGCAAGATCCGTGGCGGTCCCCGAGCCAATGCTGATCCCCAGCGTCCCAACCCCCGACACCCCGGAGAGCGTCACCGTCCGGTTCGTCCCAACCCCGGACACCCCGACGGTCGCGGTCGCGCTCCCCGTGGAGTTCAGGGTCACATCGCCCTCCGCCAGCGAGATCGTGGTCCCATCGGGATACTGCACGGCAAAGGTCACCGACCCGCCGCCCGCCGCGGTCTCGCTCACCGACGGCGCACCGATGCTCACCGACGGCGCGGTGGTGATCACGGTGACGGTGAAGGCACCCGATGGCCCGCTGGTGTTGCCCGCCACGTCCGTCGCCGCGGCGGTGAAGGTGTGTTGGCCCTGGCCGAGAACCGTGCCGGTGAAGTCAAAGGTCCAGGAGCCACCCCCGTTCGCCGTCGCAGATCCCACCGGCGCCCCCCCCAGGCTCACCGTCACCACCGCCCCGGCCTCCGCAGTGCCCGAAATCTGAAGCGTGGTGTCCGAGGTCACCTCGTCGTCCGACTGCGGCCCGGTGTCGGTGGTGATCCCGGTGAACACCGGCACCGACGGCGCGGTGGTGTCGATGGTGACCAACAGGCCGCCGGAGGGAGCACTCGTGCCCCCGGAGTTCGCCGCCGTCGCGGTCATGGTATGCGGCCCCGAGAGCAGTGTGCTCGCCGTGATGAGCCAGTTGCCCGACCCGTTCGCGGTCGTGGACCCCACGGTCCCCTGCACGCTGCTGATCAGGGTGACGGTGGAGCCCGCCTCCGCGGTCCCGACAAAGGTCGGGGTGTTGTCCGCGGTCACGTCGTCCGTCGACGACACCCCGGTGTCGCTCGCGGCTGTCAGGTTGGGCGTCGACGGCGCCGGTGGCGGGGGGGTGACGTAATGGATGGCGACATCGGCGTAGAGCGCGGTGGCGGTGGGAGCCACAATCTGGGTGCGGTTGGAGCCATCGAGGTTGAAACGAAGCAGGCCCTGTCCACCTAGCGGCACCGCGGCATCGGCGACGTAGATGTGGTTGTTCACCGTGTCCACCGCCAGGCCCCCGGGTTGGCCGAAATTCGACGCATCGCTGGCCAGGGTCGTAACACCCGAGCCATCCAGATTGGCCGACTTGAGTGCGTCCAGGGAGGTCGTGGCACTCCCCTGCGTGAAATAGAGCTTCGTGCCTGCGACGGCGATGTCGTTGTAGATCGCCGACGCGGTCGGGGCGACCAACACCGTCCGGCCGGAGCCGTCGAGGTTGAATCGAACGATCCCGGCGCCCGCTCCGGCCACTGCATCCGCGACGTAGATGAACCCGCCGTTCAGGTCGACAGCCACGCCGCCGGGTTGGCTGAAATTCGAGGAATCCGAAGCCAGGATGGTGACCCCCGTTCCGTCCAGGTTGGCCGACTTCAGCGCATCCAGGGACGACGTGCCGCTGGCCTGGACGAAGTAGAGCTTGGACCCGGCAATGGTGACGTCGTTGTAGAGGGCCGAAGCCGTGGGGGCGACGATCACGGTGCGACCGGTGCCGTCGAGGTTGTACCGCACGATCCCCGCTCCCGCGCCCGAGGAATCCGCGATATACACGTGGCCGTTGGCCGAATCCACCGCGATGCCCTTCGGCTGCACGAAGTCGTCGGAATTGTCCGCCAAGGTCATCACCGAGGAACCATCGAGGTTCGCGGACTTCAATGCGTCAAGGCTCGCGCTCCCGCTGGCCTGGGTGAAGAAGAGCTTCGTCGGCGTCGCCGCGCCCTGAGCAACTCCGATGCTCATCAGGCCTGCGAGCACGGCCAGCCACACCGGCCGGCAACCCGCTGTGAGCGCCCGTCTGAAATCCAACCCGGCGCCGCAGCGCCACGCAACCGTCCTCCTGCGATCTCGCCTCATGCCTTCCTCCGGTTCCTGCGTTGCCTCGTTCAACCGCCCGACTGCCCGTTCCCCGACCGCCCCCCCTTCCGCCCACCTTCGACCGACCTGACTCCGCGGTGCGCATCCCCGGCCCGGAACCCTCCCCGCCAACGCAAGCGCCGGCAGGGAGGGCCGGACAAGGAGTGCCACAAAGGCGAAAACCGTCAGTTGCGCGAAGGGAAGACGCCCTCGAGCGCGATGATGAAATTGACGCAGAGATACGGCGCCATGTTCTGGTGCGGCTGGCTTCCGCCCGCCGGCGAGATCATCGCCGGATTCATGGTGCCGTCAGCGGGCAGCCCCGAATAGATGGCGGTCGCGCCGCTGACTTCGGCACCCGGAATCATGTTCGCCGGAGCCCCCTGGTCCGCCGAACTGTGGCATCCGACGAGATGATTGTGCGCCGGCATCTGGGTGGTCAGCAGGGTCACATTCTCCTGCCCGCCCGCCTCACCGAGCGTCCGCGGTGTCAGCCCCGGCCCGTTCCCAGGATGCATCGGCGACCTCCCCCTCAGATCCGGCAAGGCAAACGTCGTCCGCCCATCACCGCCATACGTCGTCCCCAGAATCGCAAACAGCGCCGAGTTGCTCGCAATCGCCAGCAACGACCCGTCGCACAACGCCCAGCCACGGGGCGCAAAGTTTCCGCCAAACATCCGAATCTCGCCGAGCAATGGTTCCATGGAAGCAGACCTCTCTTGGGTGGTTCACAACCAGGGCAAAAGCATCCTCCCGCGCACAACGCACGGCCGAGCCTCCCCCCCGAGTGAATGAGATCATCTACTCCCGGGCTTCAGACGATGTCGAGGTCCGACTTCCCGTCGCGGATAAGACTTTGGGGCTTCTTCCGGCTTTCTTAGCGGTTTATCCGCGCGCATTTCCCGAACCCGGCCCGCGGACACCCCGGCTCCAGCCGCCCGTTCCCCGGAACGCGACGACTCGCGTGATGGACCTCGCGCCGCACCACGCGCTGGATCAGCCCCCGATCGATGTCCACCGGCCGGCCGCGTCACCGAGGGTCGCCCGGCCACCGGCGCGACCGCAGCCGGACGCTCCGGTCGCGCGGCATTCCCGCCTCCCGCAGTCCGCCGCGGTTCCAAACCGCTCCGCGACCCCGCCTGCCGCCGATCCTCCCGCCCAGCCCCGCCCTTCGGCGAAGCCGACCCGCCGGTTCTCCGCGGAACAGGAACCGCCTGGCGTTCGTTCCGCTCCTTCGGACGGCTCGCGAATCGCCCGCCGCCCCCAGCCGGGGCTTCCCCGCCCTTCCGCCGCCCATGAGCAGCGGCCGGCGAGACCTCGGTCCGACGCCCCGTCGCCGCCCCGGCCCGGACCCCGGTTCCTGCGCCGGCCCCGGTCGCGGTCCGCGATGGCGCGGCCGCCTTGACCTGGACCAGCCGGAAATCCACCTGCTTCGACGCCGCGTTCACCTTGGCCACCTGCACGCTGGGCCGGTCGCCCAACCGGATCACACGCCGCGTGCGCCGGCCCACAACCTGGCCCCGCGCCGCATCGAACACGTAGAAGTCGTCCTCCATCGTCGAAAGCGGCACCAGGCCGCTCATCGCCAGGCCGGGAACATCCACGAAAAACCCGAAGTTCCGCACGTCGGTCACCAGCGCCGGATAGATCTCCGGCCGCCCGGACTCGAGCTGCGCCCGGAGATACGCGAACAGCTTCACGTCCTTGCTGTCCCGCTCCGCGTCCGCCGAGTTCCGCTCCGTCATCGACAGGTGATCCGCGATCTCGGCCAGCGCCGAGGGCTTCGCCGCCACCGCATCGAACAGCGCCCGGTGAACCACGAGGTCCGCATACCGCCGGATGGGCGAGGTGAAGTGGGTGTACTTGGCCTTGGCCAGACCGAAATGGCCCAGGGGCTCGACCGCGTAACGCGCCCGCATCAGGGACTTCAGGAACCCGATCTTCAACGCCGGACCGATCGGGAGATCGTTCAGCCGATGCAGCAGCCGCTGCACCTCCACCCGGTGCGACAGATTCCCGCAGGCGACCCCGTGCCCCAACACGTCCTCCCGGTACTCCCGCAGTCGACGCTCGTCCGGCGCCTCATGCACCCGGTAGATCGCCGGCCGCTTCAACGACATCAGCCGCGTCGCCACCGCCTCGTTCGCCAGCAGCATGTACTCCTCGATGAGCTGATGCGAAATGTCGTTCTCCGTCCGCTCGATCCGCTGCACCCGCCCGCGCTCGTCCAGACGGATCTTCATCTCCGGAAAGTCGAGCTCCAACGAACCCGCCTTGAACCGCTCCCGCCGCAGCACCTGCGCCAGCCGATGCGCACGATGCACCATGTCCTCCAGCGGATCCGCGGGCTGCCGCTGCAGGATCGCCAGCGCCTCCTGATAGGTGAACCGCCGCTTGGAATGGATCACCGCCGGGTAAAACCGCGTCTGCAACACCCGCCCCGCGTCGTCGATCCGGAACTCCACACACTTCGTCAACCGGTCCACGCCCGGCTTCAACGAACAGAGCTCGTTGCTCAACGCCTCCGGCAGCATCGGTATCACCCGGTCCACCAGGTAGGTCGAGTTCCCCCGCCGCCGCGCCGTCGCGTCCAGCAGGCTCCCCGGCCGCACATAGTGCGAGACGTCCGCAATATGCACCCACACCCGCCAACCCCCGCGCTCCCCGCGCTCCACCGAAATCGCATCGTCGAAGTCCTTCGCGTCGTCCGGATCAATCGTCACCACCCGGTGCCCCCGGCAATCCTCACGCCCCTCCAAATCCCCAGCCGTCACCGTCGTCCCCACCCGCCGCGCCTCATCCAGAACCGCCCGCGGAAACCGCAGCGGCAAATCGTACTGCCGCAGCACCGACATCATGTCCACCCCCTCCGCATCCGGCGGCCCCAACACCTCCACCACCTCCCCCTCCGGCTGCGTCTGCCGCGTCAGCCACTCCCTCAACTCCACCACCACCTTGTCCCCGGGATACGCCCGCCTCCCCACATCCCTCGGCTCCGGCACATAAATGTCGTGCGGAATCCGCGGATCATCCGGAACCACGTACAGGAAATGCCGGCTCCGCTCCAGCGTCCCCACCATCTGCGTCCGCCGCCGCTCCAACACCCGCACCACCACCCCCGTCGAAACCGCACCCCCCCCTGGACGCAATCCCTGCGGCCGCACATCCCGCCTCACCAACACCCGATCCTCGTGTAGCGCCGTCCCCGTCGCACTCTCCGGTATCTCCACCTCCCCCACCCCCTTCTGGTCCGGCGTCAAATACCCCTTCCCCTGCCGGTTCATCCGAATCCGCCCCGGAATCAGATCCGCCTCCTCCGGCAGAATGTACCGGTTCCCCTTGATCCGCGCGATCCGCCCCGCGTGCTCCAACTCGTCCAACACCCGCCCCAGTTCCGACACCTGACCCGACCGAAGCTCCATTTGACGCGCGAGTTCCGCCGCGTCCGCCGGGAAATAGCCCTTGGCCCCCAGCAATTCGAGAAGTTGCTCTTTCACAGATATGTATTCACGTCCGAAAACCAAATCGATCGCACACTGCGACCCCGCTGATTGCGTGAAGATCTCCCTGAGTCCATGCCCAATGATCTCTCCGGCGGTCCCGGATCGAGTACCAAGCATCGGCCCAAACCCACCGCCAAGGCAAGGCCTCCCTCCACCCCATCCCATCACCCCCCCGCTTTAACCATAATGCCCAGCCCCCATCCCACCCCGCCAAACACCCAATCCCTTGTGGCTTGTGAATAACTTGCCCCAATGGGCTGCGGGTTTGCCTTTGACACCCCCGGCGCATTCCGGTTCCGTGTCCAGCGTCATGTATCTCAAGAATCTGACCGTCTTGGGGTTCAAATCCTTCGCCGACAAAACCTCGCTGAACTTTCAGCGGGGCATCACCGCCATCGTCGGCCCCAATGGCTGCGGCAAATCCAATGTCGCCGACGCCATCCGCTGGGTGCTGGGCGAACAGTCCGCCAAGGCGCTGCGCGGCGGCGAAATGGCCGACGTGATCTTCAACGGCACCGACCGCCGCCGCCAACTGGGCCTCGCCGAGGTGTCCCTCACCATCGGTGATGTCGACCCCCAACACCTCCGGGCCGCGGGCGTCGATATCGACTTCAACGAGGTCACCATCACCCGCCGCGTCTTCCGCGACGGCGGCAGCGAGTACTTCCTCAACAAGACCGCCTGCCGGCTCAAGGACATCCAACAGCTGTTCGCCGGCACCGGCATGGGCAAGACGAGCTACTCGATCATGGCCCAGGGCAACATCACCCAGATCCTCAGCAGCAAACCCGAGGACCGCCGCCTCGTCTTCGAGGAGGCCGCCGGCATCACCCGCTTCAAATCCCAGAAAAAGGAGGCCCTCCGCAAACTGGAGCAGACCGAACAGAACCTCCTCCGTGTCGCCGACCTCATCCGCGAGGTCAAACGCCAGATCGGCTCCCTCCAGCGACAGGCCGGCAAGGCCCGCCGCTTCAAGCAGCTGATGACCGATCTCCAGCACCTCGAAACCCAGCTGGCCCGCCACCAATACGACGTCCTCACCCACGAGATCCGCGAGCGCGAAACCACCGGGGAACAGCTCCGTGCCGACATCGAAACCGCCTCCGCCTCCGTCCTCCGCGCCGAGGACGAAATCCTCCAGCTCCGCGAACGCCTCAGCGAACTGGAACATGAGATCAGCGCCGCCCAGCAGCGTGGCACCGAACTCAAGGCCCAGGCCGAACGCGAGGACAACCGCATCCACTTCAACGAGGAACGCCTCCGCGAACTGGACCAGCAGAACGCCCGCGCCCTCGCCGAAATCGCCCAGGCCGAGGAACGCTCCCTCGCCGCCGAACAGGAACTGGCCTCCGTCTCCGATCGCCTCCAGCAGGGCCAGGCCCGCGTCGCCGATCTCCGCGCCGAACTGGAACAGCGCCGCGCCGCCCTCGCCGCCGTCGAACAGGAGGTCGTCCAAAAACAACTCGCCCTCCGCAACGCCCAGTCCGAGGCCTTCGCCACCGCCCAAAACCTCGGCCGCGTCCGCAACGAAATCACCGCCCTCGACCTCCAGAAGGAATCCCAGGCGCAGCGCCTCGAAAAACTGTCCGCCGAACGGATCCAACTGGAGGAGGAACGGGTCCGCCTCGAACAACGCATCCTCGACTTCCAGGCCAACGTCGAAGCCGAAAAGGCCGGCGTTCTCGCCAAACGCGGCACCGTCGAGGAACGCCAGACCCGCCTGCGCGAAATCCAACAGAACCTCCACCAGGCCGGCCAGGAACTGGACTCCCTCACCCGCCGCCAAACCGAGGTCCGCTCCCGCCTCCACGTCCTCGAACAGCTCGAGTCCAGCCACGAAGGCTTCAGCGGCGGCGCCCTCGCCGCCCTCCAGTCCTCCCACCCCACCCTCGGCTCCCTCGCCGACCGCATCCGCGTCCCCGACGCCCGCTTCATCACCGCCGTCGAGTCCGCCCTCGGACACCACCTCCAGCTCGTCCTCACCGAACAGCCGGAGTCCGCCCTCGCCATCCTCGCCGACCTCACCGCCGGCCGCAAAGGCCGCGCCAGCCTCGCCCCCGTCTCCTTCGTCTCCACCTCCCAGGACCCCGCGGATCCCATCCCCCAGGCCCCGCTCCCCCAGGACGCCACCCCCATCCTCCAGGCCATCCAGGCCGACGACGCCGTCACCCCGCTCCTCCAGCGCCTCCTCCAACACACCCTCGTCGTCCCCGACCTCGCTCGCGCCACCCAGGCGTGGACCGATTCCCGCGGCGCCTTCGATCTCGTCACCGAATCGGGCGAAATCCTCACCCGCCAGGGCGTCTACACCGGCGGCGCCGGCCAGGGCAAACCGTCCGCCTCCATCCTCGCCCGCAAAAACCAGATCGCCGACCTCCGATCCCAGGCCACCCAACTCCAGGAGGAGGTCGCCGAAGCCAGCCGCCACAAGGGCGCCCTCCAGGCCGAACAGACCGAAATCCAGGCCAGCCTCCAACAGGCCCAGTCCGAACTCCGCGCCCAGGAAGTCGCCGTCGCCACCCACCAGGGCGAATTCAACGCCCTCCAGAACTCCCGCAAAGTCCTCCACCAGCGCATCGACTCCGTCGCCTTCGAAATCGACAGCCTCGCCGCCCAGGAACGCGAGGCCGCCCTCAAACGCGACGCCCTCAACGCGCGCCTCGCCGAAACCGAGGCCGCCGAAACCCGCGCCCAGCAATCCGTCGCCGCCCTCGCCGCCGACATCGAAGGCCTCCGCGCCAGCCGCGACGAAGCCAACGCCGCCCTCACCGAAATCAAGGTCTCCTTCGCCTCCGAGGAACAGGCCCTCTCCGGCCTCGCCCGCCAGAAACCCCCGCTGGAACAACGCCTGCTCGAACTGGCCGCCCTCGTCGAACAACGCCGCGGCGAATGCGCCTCCTTCCTCGACCGCCGCGCCCTCTGCGAGTCCGACATCGCCAGCGCCCGCTCCGCCATCGACCGCCTCCGCCACGATCGCGAAACCCTCGGCCAACAGGTCGCCGACCTCCAGCAACGCCGCGATTCCCAGGAGTCCGACATCCTCCAACGCGAAGCCTCCCTCCGCGACCAGCGCGCGCGCCTCGCCGACCTCCAGGCCCGCCGCGGCCAGATCGAGGTCGAACTGGCCCAGCGCCGCATGTCCCTCCAAAACCTCCAGGAACGCGTCCTCCAGAAATACCAGATCCGCATCGAGGAGGTTCAAACCGAGTGCATCACCGTCACCACCGCCGATGAAGGCCCCCCGCGCGTCCATGTCCTCTCCCCCGAGGAAATGGCCGCGTCAGGCATCGGCACCGACTGGAACGTCGTCGCAGAACAGGTCGCCGCCCTCCAGAAGCGCGTCGACGAAATCGGCCCCGTCAACCTCGTCGCCATCGAGGAGTACGAGGAGGCCGAGCAGCGCTTCAACTTCCTCACCGCCCAGCACGACGACCTCGTCAAAGCCAAGGACCAGTTGCTCGAGGTCATCCAGCGGATCAACACCGAAACCCGCACCATGTTCGCGGACACCTTCGAGAAGATCCGCGCCAACTTCCGCAACCTCTTCGTCGAAATCTTCGGCGGCGGCCAGGCCGACCTCCAACTGGCCGACGCCTCCGATGTCCTCGAAAGCGGCATCGACATCATGGCCCGCCCACCCGGCAAACAGCTCCGCGCCATCTCCCTGCTCTCCGGCGGCGAACAGACCATGACCGCCGTCGCCCTCCTCTTCGCCATCTACCAGGTCAAACCTTCCCCCTTCGCCGTCCTCGACGAACTGGACGCCCCGCTCGACGAATCCAACATCAACCGCTTCGTCCGCATCCTCCAGCGCTTCGTCGAGAACTCCCAGTTCATCATCATCACCCACAACAAACGCACCATCGGCATGGCCGACGTCCTCTATGGCGTCACCATGCAGGAACAGGGCGTCAGCCGCATCGTCAGCGTCCGGTTCCACAAGGCCGACGAAAAACCCGACGCCGCCAGCCCCGCCACCCCCCTCGTCCCCCCCGCCGCAGGCCCCGACATCGCCAAGGACGAGGAAACCGAACACCCCCGCTCCGAAACCCTCGAGGTGGTGATGGCCAAGTAGACACCCGCCGCCCGCCGCCCGCCGCCCGCCGCCATCACCGAGCCCCGGGCTCCGGCCTCTCGCCCATCCCCACCAGCCCCGCCTCCAGCATCGCCAGCGCCTCCCCCACCTCCGCCAACCGCCCCACCACCGCGGCGTCGCTGATCCCCAGCCGCATCTCCAGGTCGCGCTTCACATACCCGGCATAGTCCTCGATCCGCCGCGGCCACAGCTCCGGCACGCCGGCCATCCCAGGCACCATCCCGCCCAACGCCGGATTCAGCTCCGCCGCCTGACGCTCGAGCTCCGCCGCACGCGCCGCTTCCTCCCAGGCAAGCATCCGGAACACCGCCAGCCGTTGCACGTGCCCGTACACCGAACGCAACGACCCGTCCAACGCAAGCTCCGACACCCCGGCCTCCCTCAGAATCCCCGCCACCTCCTCCACCACCGGATCCCCCATCGCCAACAACGCCCGCCCACTCAACGGCAGCCCGTCCGGCCCCCGATCCTCCCCCGGCACCACCGCGCCCGCCGCGCCCTCCTCCTCCCCCATCCTCGCCGCCCCGCCCCCTGCGGCATCGCCCCCGACCGACGGCCCCGCACTCCCCATAAGCCCCGGCCCCACCCACCGCAAACCGTCGGGACCGATCTCCCACCCCGACTCCTCCACCGCCCCCCCGTCGCCGACCGCCGCCGAACCTGCGTCCGGTTCCCTCCCCCGATCCACGGTCTCCGCGTTCCGCACCAGCAAAACCCCCACCACCACGCAGGCCAGTCCGTAGGCCAGCGCCACCATCGATTCACGTTTCATCGCGTCTCCTTCCTTGGCGCCTCGGCGGCACGCGCCGCCGACAGGCTCCTCCTGGTTTCCTCCACGCCAGCCTCACGGCCGGCCCTCCGTCGACCCCAACCCCTCCCCACACCCGCCCCTTCCCCTCAGTCCGACAACATGGGCTCCCCTGGCCGCACCCCACGGCCCGGCACCCCCATGAACACCGTCGGTTTCAGCGGCAGCGCAAACAACTCCTCCAGCATCGGCCCGACGTCGACGTCGAAGTCCCGATGGAACCGCCGCTGAAAATCCGACAGCTCCAGATCACGCACCACCGTGGGCTGATTCGCGCCCTCCGCAGCCATTCGCTGCTCATGCTGCCGTGTCGCCCAGACGATGTTGTACAGGTCCACCACCGCCGCCAACGGAAGCCCCTTCCGGTCGGCAAACGCCACGATCGCCTCGCACTCCGCCGTCTCCCGGGCCGGTGAGTTCAACAGCGTCTTGAGCCGGTCGTGTTGCATCACCCGCCGCTGGTAGGCCGGGTCCGCATGAAACAGGTCGTAGTCCACCACGCCGTTGGTGTGCACCCGCGCCTGCCACGGGATCGCCGGCGCCGCCAGTGGGGGCAACGATTCCGGCATCCCCGCACGCCGACCCATCAGACGCCCCGGAACACCCCCGCCCCCGTCCCGGGTCGCCACTCCCGCCCCTCCCCCGCCGTCCGCACCCGCCTCGGCGACCACCGCCCGGGATGCGGCCGGATCATCCGCGGCCCTCCAGAGCGCCCACACCATGACCAGGACAAACGCCGCAATGACCACAACCAGCCAGCGGCGGCCCGGCCGCCCTTCAGCGGCCGGGCTCGTGTTCGGACTCTCACAGGATGACATACCAGACAACGAAGGAATTGATGTCGGCGTTCGCCTCACTCGGACCGGTCAGGAAGTAGTTCCCCCGGACGATCGTTCCGGCCTTCAACTCACGCTTCTGCACCGGTGGCTTCACCCCATAGCAATCCTTGGCGATCTCCGTCAAACCCCACTCCATGCTGATCGGATGGTTCATGACCTCCTGCCCGGGCACCGCCTTCACCACCCTGTCACGAATGCGGTACCGCGTCCCCGCATTGATCCTGTACTCGTAGCCGTTCGCCGGATCCCCCGTGCTCTTGCAGTAGTAGGCCCGGTTGTGCAGCTCGTAGTAGAACGGAAACCGATCCACAATCCTCCCGCCCAACCAGGTCTCGAAGTTCTGCGAATGCGTCACCGGATCAAGCCACATCAGCCGATACCGGGTCAGCTTCTGCTCACCCCGCATCGTCTCCCAGATCGCATCGTAGTAACTGAACGGCGTGTCCGAGAGCTCGTACTCCTCATGCCGCCCACCCGCCGCGAGCGCCTGCCGCACGGTCGCGTCCATCGCGGACTCCGCACCCTTCAGAAACAGCCTCCGCGCGATGGCGTACGATCCCGTGGCTCGAAGCCCCGCCGGAACCGCCGCCATACCCCCCGCGTTCGCCGAAACGACGACCAGGGCCACCACCATTATGAGTTTGTGTATTGTCATGGATTAACCTCCGAGCCGAGAACGCACCTTCCCCGCGCATTCTTACGACGATCTCACTTTGCCGCCTGGCACTCCCCATCCACCGGGCCCGTTCGGACAGGTTCCGATCCCCATGCTCCACCCCCACGCTCGTCCGTGCCTCCGTCGTCCGTTCCCCGCCTCCCACCACCCGCTCATCCGGCGTCCGCGCAGGGCCACCTCGTTTCCCCATCCGCGCCCCGGAGGAGCCGCAGACCAAGCCCGGGCAGAATCGCCAGAATTGTTGCCCATGCCGCGGGACATGGGTTCCCGGGCCCGGAGGTCGCAACGAGCCCCGGATGGAACGTCAGATCCACCCATTTTTCCCTCGAAAAGACCCTTGCGACGCCGTCCGCGATCGCCATACTTCCGGGCCTTCGACGGAGCGGCTGGGTAGCTCAGTTGGTAGAGCAGAGGACTGAAAATCCTCGTGTCGGCGGTTCGATTCCGCCCCCAGCCACCAGTCCGATCCCCCCCCAGGCGCCCCCGCCACTCCAGGGCAGCGCAGCGCCTTCGACCCCGAATCCCCGGTGGCACCGCAGCGGTCCCTTCGCCTACCTTCACCGCGAAACCCATGCCCATGCCCCACCGGACCACCACCCCCCGCTCCCCATGATCCGCTTCATCCACTCCGCGGACTGGCAGCTCGGCGCCCGCTTCGCCCAGTTCGGCCCGCGAGCCGCTCAATTGCGCGAGGCCCGCCTCACCACCCTGCGCGCAACCCTCGAACTGGCCACCCAACGGCAGGCCCACGCCTTCCTCATCGCCGGCGACCTCTTCGAGGACAACCAGGTGGACGACTCCCTGGTCGCCTCCGTCCTCGATCTGTTCCGCCTCCATCCCGCACTGCCCATCCACATCCTCCCGGGCAACCACGACCCCCAGACCGGACCCGATTCCGTCTGGCAACGCCGGTCCTTCCTTCACGCCCCGCCCAACGTCCACGTCCTCCGCGAAGCCTCCGTTGTCCACCTCGGCGACCACGCCCGCCTCCTCGCCGCACCCCTCCACCAGAAACAGTCCACCACCGACCCCAGCCTCAGACTGGCGGAAATGGCCGCCCCCATCCCCCCGAACCTCATCCGGATCGGCATCACCCACGGCGCCCTGGCCATCGAATCCAAACACCAGCCCAACGACTTCCCCATCGCCCTCAACGCCGCCTCCCGCGCCGGCCTCGACTACCTCGCCGTCGGCCACTGGCACAGCTGGATCGCCGACACCGACGGCGGCCGCGTCGTCATGCCCGGCACTCCCGAACCCGACCGCTTCGACAACAACGACAGCGGCAACGTCGCCCTCGTCGAAATCGACGCGCCCGGCCAGACCCCGCGCATTCAGAGACTCCCCGTCGCCACCCTCGCCTGGCGCGCCCTCACCTTCGACTTCCTCACCCCCGAGGCCTCCCGGGCCTCCCTCGCGTCCGCACTCGCCGAACTGGCGCCGTCCGCCAGCCGCACCGTCCTGCGCGTGACCCTCACCGGGACCGCCTCCCCCGCCTCCCTCGCCGAGGTCCGCTCCTGGCTCGCCCCAGCCCTCGCCAACCTGCTCGTCGCCCAGGTCCGCGATGAAACACGCGTCGCCCTCACCGCCGCTGAACTCGCCGACCTGCAATCGCGCCACCCCATCCTTGCCCAGGTGCTCGCGGACATCGACCGCCTGGAAACCTTCGCCGGCGGCACCCCGCCCACCCCATCGCAACCTTCGCCCGCACCCGGATTCCCAACCGCGGGTACGAACCCCGCCGACGCCCCCGCCGTGGTCACCAACCCGCTCTCCCTCGCCGAGGCCCAGTCCCTCCTGGCGTCCGCGAGGATCGACCTGACCCAGCTCCAGCCCGGGTTCTTCACCCAGCTCCGACAAACCGTCCTCCAACAGCTCCAGGAGGTGACCCCGTGATCCTGCACTCGCTCGAACTGACCCACGTCGGGCGCTTCCGCGAATCCGTCCGCGTCGGCCCCTTCCACCAGGGCCTCAATGTCCTCGCCGCTCCCAACGAATCCGGCAAATCCACCACGCTCCAGGCGGCCGCCCGCACCCTCTTCGACCGCCACACCACCCGGAGCGAGGAGATCAAGGCGCTCCAACCGGTGGCCACTTCCCTGGCTCCGCGCATCACCGTTGATTTCCAGATCCGCCAGGGACGGTTCCGCATCGCCAAGACCTTCCTGCAAAAACCCGAAAGCCACCTCCACCAACTGCGCGACAACGCCTGGGAACTGGTCGCCGACGCCGACGCCGCCGATCAGCGGGTCCAGCAATTGCTCCGGTCCTCGCTGCCCGGCCGCGGCGCCACCAAACCCGAGCACTGGGGCTTCCTCGGATTCCTCTGGGCCCGCCAGGGCGAACCCGCCTCCTGGCCCGGCCTCGACGACCCCGACGTCGGCCAGCGCATCCGTGCCCGGCTGGCCCGCGTCGAACTCGACCCCGTCATCGAACAGCTCCGGATCCGCCTCGCCGCCGCCGCCGAGGCGATCATCACTCCCACCGGCCAGCCGCGCACCGGCGGCCCGCTGCGCGAGGCGGAGGACGAAATCGCCAGCCTCAACACCTCCCTCGACGAACTCCGCCGCACCCGGACCGAACTGGAAACCGCCCACCAGCGCTTCCGCCAAAGCGAGGCCGAGGTCGCGCGCCTCGAGAAGGAGCACGCCGAACGCACCGCAACCGCCGCAACCCTCCGCGACCAGACCGTCGCCGCCGAACGGCTCCGCGGCGAACTCGAAGCCCGCCAACAGGCCCTCGCCACCGCCAGCGAAAAACTCGCCGGCATCACTGCCGACTCGGAAGCCCTCGCCCGCTTTCGCCACGAAGAGGCCGAGACCCAGTCCAGCCTCGACCAGACCCGCGCCACAGCCCAAAGCGCCACCCGGTCCCTCGCGGACCTCCGCACCCGGCTCGACCAAGCCCAGTCCGATCAGCCCCGGCACGAAGCCGCGCTCCAATCCCTCCGCTCCGCCCATCAGCGGCTGCAATCGCTGGTCAAGGCGCGCGGCCTCTCCACCTCGGCCGCCACCCTTGAGCGCCGACTGCGGAAGGCCGAAGCCGCTTCGGCCACTCTCGCCTCCCTCGAATCCGCCAGAGCCATCCTGCCCGCCATCCCCCCGGCCAAATTGAGGAAGCTCGAGGACCTCACCGAATCCGCCCACACCCTCCGCACCCGGTTGCAGGCCCTCGGCCTCACCGTCGATCTGACTCCCGACAAGAAGGCGACGATCGAGAACCTCGCCGACCCATCGTCCCCACGCGAAACCGTCCCGTCCCGGAAAACCCACCGCCTCCAAAGCCCCCAGACCCTCGACCTCCAACTCGTCGGCTGGGGAAGGATCACGATCCGTTCGGGGTCCCACGACGCCCCATCCGTCGCCGCCGAACTCGCCGAGACCGAAACCGCGCTCCACGACGCCCTCCAACAGGCCGGCGTCGCCTCCCTCCAGGCCGCCCGCGACGCGATCGCCGCCCGCAAGGACCTGGACTCCCAGATCAAGGCCGCCACCGCCGCACTCGAGCCTCACCTCGGCGAACACGAATCCATCGATGACCTTCGCCAGGCCGCCGCCGCCGCCGCACGCCGCGCCGAGTCCCTGGCCTCCTCCCTCGCACCCACACCGGAGGAGCTGGCGCTCAGCCTCACCGATCTGGAGGCCGCCGAGGCCGCCCAGGCCGAGAGCGTGACCGCCGCCGAAACCGCACTCGCCGCGTTCAACCACCAACTGGCCGGGCTGCGCGCCGAGGAGCGCACCGCCAACGAGGCCGCCCAGCAGACCGCCGAAGGAGTCCACGACCTCGAGTCGCGCCTGCACACCGCGCAGGCCCGCATCAAGGCCATCGCCGATCGCCACCCCGACGGCCTCGACACCGCCAGGACCGCCGCGCAACTGGCCTTCGCCCAGGCCGAGGCGCGCGTCGTCGCAACCAGGACGGAACTGCCCCCCGACTTCGAGAAACTGCCGGAACGCAACCGCCGCGCCGCCGCCTCGCTCCAGCAGATCGCCCTCGAACTGCAGGCCCGACGCACCGAACGCGACCAGGCCCAGGGCACCCTCCAGGTCCTCGGCGGCCAGGGCCTCTACTCCCGCGAAACCGAACTGGAGGAACGTAAGGCCGAGGCCATCCTTCGCCGCGACGCCGCACGCACCCGCGGTTGGAGCGCCCGGATCGCCCACGACCTCATCGAGCACCGCAAACAGGCCGCCACCAAAGCCGTGCTCGCCCCGCTCGAACAACGACTCACCTCCGCCTTCGCCGAACTCACCGGCGACACCACCCGCCGGGTCTTCCTCGACGAACACCTCCAGATCGCCGGCATCGGCCGATCCCGCGAGGAATCCCACCCCTTCGAACAGTTGTCCCAGGGCGCCAGGGAACAGCTCCTCCTCTGCCTCCGCCTCGCCGTCGCCCAGGAACTCGCCTCCGAGGAACCCCAGGTCCTCATCCTCGACGACGTCCTCGTCAACACCGACCCCGTCCGCCAGGACCGCATCCTCGACGTCCTCGCTGCCCAAACCGACCGCCTCCAGATCCTGATCCTCACCTGCCACCCGGACCGCTACCGCGGCATCGGCCAGCCCCTCAACCTCACCCCCGGCCCCTGACCTCCAGCGCAACCCCGGGCCCGCCGCGCGACGTTCCATCCGCCCAAGACCTCGCTCGTTCCCTGGAACCGCGCCGCGTTCTTGACGCATCGGAACGGCTTATGATGCCTTGTGGGCGCCCCGATCGGATCCCGGAACAGCTCCCGGATCCCCGGGTCGACGAAATCCACCGATGCCCAAGCCCATCCCGACCCCAACCCTTCTCCACCCGGTCCTCCGCCGTCTCGCCTTCGCGCTCGCGGCCGGCCCGATCCTCCTCCTCCTCGCCGGGTGCCATTCCCTGGAAATCTCGAAGCCCAAACGCACCATGGCCGAGCAATTGCTGCTCAGCACCGCCGCCGATCGCGCGGTCCATGGCGTCGACCTCTCCGTGCTCCGCGCCAGGAAGGTCTTCCTGGAGGAGAAATACTTCGACAGCGTCGACAAACCCTACGTCATGGGAACGATCCGGGAGTTGATCCTCACCAACGGCGCGCTCCTCGTCGCCTCCGCCGACAAGGCCGACATCATCGCCGAAGCCCGCAGCGGCGCCCTCGGCATCGACACCCGCGAAACCCTGGTCGGCATTCCCGCCATCCCCTTCCCCATCCCCCTCGTCGGCACGATCACCACCCCGGAGGTCTCCCTCTACAAATCCGAAAAGGCCGACGCCCTCGGCCGGTTCTCCCTCGTCTTCTTCGAACGCGAATCCGGCGCCCACCTCCATTCCTCGGGCGCCATGCCCGGCGTCTCCCAGTTCCATTACTACAAGATCCTCAGTCTCATCCATTGGCGCCGCACCGACATCCCCGAGCTGGATCCCAAGGTCTGGCGCCGCCTCCGCCAGGCGGCCACGGATTCCGAACCCGACCAGGAACCAGCCCAGGCGCCCTGACCCCCACCTGGCCACCCGGCCACCTCGCCCCGATCCCCCAGGGTCGGGGTTTTTTGTTGGATTCTTGCGCTTCCTGAGAGGTGGACGCCCCGAAAACCAGCCAACCCAGGGGTGATCTTGCCGCGCGCGCGCCGTGCAGGCACGCTTGCGGCTCTCCCTATGAGGAAAACCACACGACCAATTGCATCGGCGCCCTGGGCACAGCCCTGGCGCAACACGCTTCACGCCGCCCGCTTCTCCTGGAGGACGCTCGGGGGTGTCGCCGGCTCGGCACTTCTGCTCTCCGCCGCGGCAGCCCAGGCCCAGACCATCGCCAACGGCAGCTTCGAGTCCAACACCTTCAACGCTTCGCCCGGTTACATCAGCGACAACAGCGCCATCACCGGCTGGACCCCCGCCGACCCCTCCGGCGCCGGCCTGAACCCGGCGGGCGGCGAAAGCGTCTTCGCCAACAACGGCGCCGTCCCGGACGGCACCAGGGTCGCGTTCATCTCGCCCTACGGCTACTCCCTCGGCACCACCATCAGCGGGCTCACAGCCGGCCAGACCTACCGGGTCCAGCTCCGAGCCAACGTCACCCAGGTCGAGGGCGTCCCGACCTCCGCCGTCCTGCGCGCCACCCTCGACGGCACCGACGCCCTGAGCGTCAACATCTACCCCGTCGGCGGCACCGCACCCTACGCGGTCATCGCCTTCAACATCACCGCCACCGCGGCCAGCCATACCCTGGACCTCTTCAACGACGCCCAGGACGACAGCACCCTCCTCATCGACGACGTCCGCGTCACCCCGTCCTCCGGGCGCTGGACGATCGCGCCCTGGACCAACGACGCCGATTCGGGTGTCGCGCCCGAGTACGTCTACACCCACGCCTACAACTTCGGCAGCTCCGCCGGAACCAGCATCAACGGCGTGCCCTTCACCGGCGTCGCCGGCGGCAACCCGGCGGTCACCGGCAGCTTCACCTCGACCTACCTGGCCAATGTGTTCAACAACGACGGCAACAACGTGACCGGCGGCAGCCGCACCCTGGCGAACGATTTCGTCTACGGCGGCACGGTCCCGGCCGGTGAATACCAGAGCATCCGCCTCGAGGGCCTCACCCCCGGCGTCGACTACGTGTTCTCCGTCTACTCCGTCGGCTGGGAAGCCCCCTCCCCGACCATCCGCTGGCTGACCGGCAGCGTGGAGGGCTCCGACCACCTCACGCTCAACCAGGACCAGTACGACAACGACAACGGCATGGTCATCACGTACCGGTACACCGCCGGTGAGTCCGGCACCGCGACCGTCCGCTTCGCCCCGGTCAACCCCGCGAACGTGAGCATGCACTTCTACGGCTTCAGCAACCGCGAAGCCGTGAGCCGCAACGTCGCGCCGACCATCAACCAGCAGCCCGCCACCCAGATCGTCTCCCAGGGCATCCCGGTGACCTTCCGCGTCGCGGCCAGCGGCTTCCCCACCCCGACCTATCGCTGGCAGTTCAACGGCGCCGACATCCCGGGCGCCACCGCCGCGACCTACGAGATCCCCGCCGCCGCCGCCGCCAACGCCGGCGAGTACGCGGCGATCGTCAGCAATTCCATGGGCTCCGTCACCAGCCGGGTCGCCCGCCTCACCATCGGCATCCCCCTCGCCAACCCCAGCTTCGAGGCCGACGCCTTCGAATACTGGCCGGGCTACAGCGGTGACAACCCCGGCGGCGCAGGAACCGATCCCGGCGTCAACGGCCCCATCACCGACTGGGTCCAGGACAACGAGGCCGGCACCGGCATCAACCCCATCGCCAACGGCGCCTCCCCCTTCGCCAACACCGGCACCATCCCCAACGGCATCCGCGTCGCCTTCATGCAGGCCGACAGCACCCTCTCCCAAACCGTCTCCGGCCTCACCGTCGGCAACGATTACTACATCCATTACCTCGAAAACGCGCGCTCCGGCGGCACCCCCGCCCTCGAACTGCGCTGGGATGACACCGTCATGGTCCCCGCCCACACCATCGCGCCCGGTGAATACCGCAGCGTCTACTCCGACGCTTTCAAGGCCTCCGCCTCCCAGGGCGTCCTGACCTTCGCCAAGTCCAACCCCCTCGGCGGCGACACCACCGCTCTCATCGACAACGTGGCCATCGTCGCCATCCCGGCCAACACCGCGCCCTACCTCACCCGCCAACCCTCCGCGGTCCTCGCCAGCCCCGGCGAAACGGTCACCTTCTCCGCCCAGGCCCTCGGCAGCCTCCCCCTCGCCTACCAATGGCTCAAGGACGGCTCCCCGCTCGCCAACGCCAACACCACCTCCCTCACCCTCGCCGCCGTCCAGGCCGCGAATGAAGGCCTCTACTCCCTCGTCATCTCCAACACCGCCGGCTCCGTCACCACCACCGCCGTCCGCCTCACCGTCGCCCTCCCCGGCATCTACGGCACCGGCGTCGCCGACGACGGCTCCCTCATCGAGGCCGGCGCCACCGATCCCCACTACCGCATGGTCACCAGCGCGGACGAGGGATTCCCCGGGCCCGACGCCATCGTGCTCAATGACGCCTGGCCCATCGCCGCGGGCGTCTGGATGCTCAACGGGCCGTCCTCGAAATGGATCGGACCCCAGGCCGACCAGAGCGTCGGCAACGCCGAAGGCGAGTACGTCTACGAAACCCGGTTCAACCTCACCGGCGTCGACGTCTCCCGCGTCCGGCTCGTCGGCGGCTGGGCCACCGACAACAACGGCCTCGACATCCTCGTCAACGGCCAAAGCACCGGCTTCACCGCCTCCGGGTTCAACACCTTCTTCCCCTTCGAAATCACCTCCGGCCTGGTCGCCGGCGAAAACGTCCTCCGTTTCCGCATGAGCAACCTGCCCGCGACCCCCAACCCCACCGGCCTCCGCGTCGACCTCCGCGCCGTCCTCGACCCGCAGGTGTCCACGCCGTCCCTCCAGGTCAACCGTGACGCCTCCGGCCTCACCATCTCCTGGAGCCCGACCTCCGCCGGCCAGAAACTCCAGTCGGCAGCCGCCATCACCGGTCCCTGGAACGACGTGGCCGGCGCAACCAGCCCCTACGCCACCACCGCCTCGGAAGCCCAGTTGTTCTTCCGCGTCGCCAACTGATCCGATCCCGGATTCCCGCGCCAAGGGGCGCGTCGGACGCGTGGCCTCGGCCACGCCCTCCCGGCGCGCCCCTTCTTCTTTCCTCCCGCCCGCCTCCCCCACCCCACCCCCGGACAATCCGGGATTCCCTTTCCCCACCGATTCGACCATGAAAAGGGCCATCACCCCATGATCCCCTTCCCGCCCCATCCCGGCTCCTCGCCCGGACGCCTCACGCGCCGGCATTTCCTGGCTCGCAACGCGATGGGTGTCGGCAGCGTGGCCCTCGCCTGGCTGCTCCGCGAGGAACGCCTCCTCGCAACACCCCCCAGCGTCCCCCGCAACCCTCCCTCCTTCGACCTCCGCCACAAACCGCCCACCCTCGTCCCCAGGGCCCGCGCCATGATCTCCCTCTTCATGCACGGCGGCCCCAGCCACATCGACCTCCTCGATCCCAAACCGGAACTGTCCCGCCGCAGCGGTGACGATTACCCCGGCGACATCACCTTCAGCTTCGTCGATCGCGCCAGCAAAAAGCTCCTCGGCACCCCCTGGAAATTCTCCCGCCACGGCCAGAGCGGCATCGAGGTGTCCGAACTCCTCCCCCACCTCGCCGGCATCGTCGATGACATCACCGTCATCCGCTCGATGCACACCGACATCAACGGCCACGAACCGTCGATCTGGTACATGAACACCGGCCGCGCCCAACCCGGTCGCCCCGCCCTCGGCTCCTGGCTCACCTACGGACTGGGCTCCGAAAACTCCAGCCTCCCCGCCTACGTCGTCCTCACCGACCCCGGCGGCCACCCCGTCGACGGCGTGCGCAACTGGTCCAACGGCTTCATGCCCCCCCTCTTCCAGGGCACCGTCGTCCGATCCGCCGAACCCCGCATCCTCAACCTCGACCCACCCCCCCTCCTCAAAGGCACCCCCCAGCAACAGGGCCTCGACTTCCTCACCCGCCTCAACCGCGATCACCTCGCCCGCCACCCCGGCGAAGCCGACCTCGAGGCCCGCATCGCCAGCTACGAACTGGCCGCCCGCATGCAAACCACCGCCAAGGAGGCCCTCGACCTCTCCGGCGAATCCGAGGCCACCCGCAAACTCTACGGACTCGACCGCGACGAAACCCACGAGTACGGCACCCGCTGCCTCATCGCCCGCCGCCTCGTCGAACGCGGCGTCCGCTTCGTCCAGCTCTTCGTCCAGGGCCAGATCTGGGACAACCACGAGAACATCCGCGCCAACCTCCCCGCCTGCTGCCGCAAAACCGACCAGCCCGCAGCCGCCCTCGTCAAAGACCTCAAGGCCCGCGGCCTGCTCGACACCACCATCGTCCACTGGGGCGGTGAAATCGGCCGCCTCCCCGTCACCGAAAACCATGGCCCCGCCGAAAAAGCCGGCCGCGACCACAACGGCCAGGGCTTCACCTCCTGGGTCGCCGGCGGCGGCTTCAAACCCGGCCACATCCACGGCGCCACCGACGAGTTCGGCCACAAGGCCGTCACCGACCCCGTCAGCCCCAACGACTACCACGCCACCCTCCTCCACCTCTTCGGCCTCGACCACTCCCAGCTCGCCTACTTCCAGAACGGCCAGAGCCAGCACCTCACCGACGGCAAACCCTGCCGCGTCGTGAAGGAAATCCTCCGCCACACCTGAAACCCACCACCCCGCGGCCATGACCCCATCCCCCCTCCCGCACCCCCGCCCCATCCGCAAACCCGTCGTCACCCTCTTCCTCGCCGTCCTCCTCCTCCACACCCTCACCCCCGCCGCACGCCCCGCCCCCGCCAACCCGCTCACCTTCGAGAAGGACATCCGCCCCATCCTCAAGGCCCATTGCTTCGATTGCCACGGCGAGGGCGATTCACCCCGCGGCGGCCTCGACCTCCGCCTCCGACGCCTCATGCTCCAGGGCGGGGACGAAGGCCCCGCCATCACCCCGGGCAACCCCGCCGAAAGCCGGCTCCTCCATCTCCTCGAGTCCGGCGCCATGCCCAAACGCGACCGCAAACCGTCCCGCGCCGAAATCGACCTCGTCCGCGACTGGATCGCCGCCGGCGCCCCCACCGCCCGACCCGAACCCGCCGAACTCCCCAAGGGCACCAGCGGCATCACCGAGGAGGAACGCGCCTTCTGGTCCTTCCAACCCATCCAACCCGCCCCCATCCCGCACACCTCCCCCAGGGACCGCGCCCGCACGCCCATCGACGCCTTCCTCCGCGCGGCCATGCCCCGCGACCTGGCTTTCGCACCCGACGCCGACCGCCTCACCCTGCTCCGCCGCGCCTGCTTCGACCTCACCGGCCTCCCGCCCACCCCGGAACAGATCGACACCTTCCTCGCCGACACCTCCCCCCACGCCTACGAAACCCTCGTCGACCGCCTTCTCGCCTCACCCCACTACGGCGAACGCTGGGGTCGCCACTGGCTCGACGTCGCCGGTTACGCGGATTCCGAAGGCTACAACGAGGCCGATCCCCCCCGCTCCCACGCCTACAAATACCGGGACTACGTCATCCGCGCCCTGAATGAGGACAAACCCTTTGACCGCTTCCTGACCGAACAGCTCGCCGGCGACGAACTCGCACGGGCCTCCCACGCCAACGCCTCCCAGGTCGCCGTCGATTCCGCCGCCAACCGCGACCTCCTCATCGCCACCGGCTTCCTCCGCATGGGCGCCGACGGCTCCGCCCAGGCCGCCCCCGCCGACCACGAAACCGTCCGCAACCAGGTCGTCGCCGACACCCTCCGCATTGTCACTTCCTCCCTGCTCGGCCTCAGCGTGGGCTGCGCCCAATGCCACGACCACCGCTACGACCCCATCCCCCAGGCGGACTACTACCGACTCCGCGCCGTCTTCGAACCCGCCCTCGACCTCCGGCAATGGCGCAACCCCGCCGACCGCCGCGTCTCCCTCCACACCGACGACGACCGCCGCAGATCCTCCGAGATCGAGGCCGAGGCCGCTCGACTCGCCGCCGAACGCGAAACCCAACTGAAACGCTTCATCGCCGAGGCCCTCGCCAAACACCTCGAAAAATTCGAGCCGCACCTCCGCGACCCCCTCCGGACCGCCTTCGAAACCCCCGCCGACAAACGAACCCCGGAGCAACGAAAACTGCTCGCCGACCATCCCAGCGTGAACATCAACGCCGGCGTGCTCTACCAGTACAACCCCAAGGCCGCCGAGGACCTCAAGGCCATGGACAACCGCATCGCCGAGGTCCGCTCACGCAAACCGCCCGAGGACTTCATCCGAGCGCTGACCGAGCCTCCCGGCCACCAACCCGTCACCCACCTCTTCCACCGCGGCGACCCCCGCCAACCGCGCGACCCGGTCGGCCCCGGAGCCCTCTCCGTCCTCAGCCCCGACGGCTCCCCCGTCCTCTTCCCCCCCCAGGACCCCGAACTCCCCACCAGCGGCCGGCGCCTCGCCTTCGCCCGCTGGCTCACCAGCGGCACCAACCCCCTCGTCGCCCGCGTCCTCGTCAACCGCGTCTGGATGCACCACTTCGGCCGCGGCCTCGTCGGCACCCCCGCCGACTTCGGCACCATGGGCGAAAAACCGTCCCACCCCGAACTCCTGGATTGGCTCGCCGACGACTTCATGCGCCACGGCTGGCGCCTCAAACGGCTCCACCGCCTGATTCTCACCTCCACGGCCTACCGCCAGTCCTCCCTCCGTTCACCGGACCTCGACGACGCCGACCCCGACAACCGCCACTACGCGCGCCAGTCGGTCCGCCGCCTCGACGCCGAGGTGATCCGCGATTCCATCCTCGCCGCCAGCGGCGCCCTCAACACCCGGATGTTCGGCCCCCCGGTCCCCGTCCGCCCCGATGTCCACGGACAGATCGTTGTCGGCGAAGACCGCACCGAGGGCGACAACAAGATGCCCGTCGACGTCCCCCTCCACGGCGAGGAGTTCCGGCGCTCGGTCTACATCCAGGTCCGCCGAAGCCGGCCCCTCGCCATGCTCCATGCCTTCGACGCCCCGGTCATGGAGGTGAACTGCGAACGCCGCCAAAGCAGCACCGTCGCCACCCAGTCCCTCATGCTGATGAACAGCGCGTTCGTGCTCGACCAGTCGAACCGCCTCGCCGAACGCCTCACCCGCGAAACCGCCGGCAACCCGCACGCACAGGTCCGCAAGGCATGGCTGCTCGCCTTCCAACGCCCGCCCCGACCCTCCGAGGTCGCCGACTCGGTCGCCTTCCTCCAACGCCAGACCGCGCTCTTCGCCTCCGAAGCCTCCAACCCACCCGCCGCCGCCGATGGCAAAACGGGAAAATCAGGCGCCACCCCGAAACCGACGCCCGAAAAACTCGCCCTCGCCCACTTCTGTCAGGTGCTCCTGTCCGCCAACGAATTCCTCTACCTCGACTGAGCACCCGACCGCACCCGACCGCACCCGACCGCAGCCGTGAACCCGTGAACCCATCCGGTCCGGACCGCCGCCCCACGGCGGGCGGTCCGTATCACAGGGCCTTCCATGGGTCAGGGTTCCGGCGGAACGGCCTGCACCCGCAGCCCCTCCAACCGCCCCCCGCCGGGAGCGCGCAAACGCAGGCAGAACTCCCACGGACCGGTGTCCTGCACGACCTTCAGCAACAGCAGATTCCAGCCCTCGCGCAGCGATACGATGGTCTTGAACTCCCCGGGAACCGCCGCCCCGCCACGATCCGCCTGGGCGATCCGCTCCCCGTTCAACCACAGCTTGTGGCCGTCGTCGGTGCCGAACTCGATCCGCGCCGGCTGCGCCTTGCCCGAATGCACCCAGGTCCGCGCATACCCCGCGCACCGCGCCTCGCCGGTTCGTGTCGCAAGCAGGTCCATCATCCACGGACGCGCCGCCTGGTTCCCCGCCTTCAACGGCCGCCACGCCACCCCTTCCCCGCCCTTCTCCGGCGGGAACTCGGTCGCGAACAGCGAACCACCCGACCCCGAGCCGATGGTGTACGCACCCGCATACTGCCATGCGGTGATGTAATCCTCGGTCGAATCCATGCGCTGAAGCACCTGCTCCGCGCGCTCGCGGATCGTCGCGTCGCCCGACTCGGTCTTCAGCCGGGAGGCCAACGCCCGCGCCCGGTCGGGATCCGACCCGACCAACCCGCCGGCAAGGGTCAACAGCGCGGACTCCGCCTCCTTGCGAACCGCGGGCTCAGCAAGCAGGGGCTCCACCAACCCCACGGCCGCGGGATCGGCGACCGCACCCAGCCCTGACAACAGGAGCTTCCGGTCGTCGGCCCGCGGGGCCAGCGCCAGGAGATCCCCGAACACACGCACCGCCTTCGCCGGCGGCTGGTCACCCAACCCCAGCAGTCGCACCGCACCGCGCAACGCCAGCGTCCGCTGGGTGTCGCTCTCCGGTGCGCGGATCACCTCCACCAAGGCCGGAAGCGCCGCGGAATCCTGCCAGTCCGCCAACACCCGGAACGCCGCGTCACGCACCCCGGCATCCCCGTGCTTCAACGACTCCCGCACCGCCACCAGCGCGTCCGGCGTGCCCACGGTCCCCAACACCCTCAGCAGCGAACTCCGCGCTGCGGCGGAACCGGCGCCCAGACGCGCCAGCAACGGTGGCGCACACGCCGCCTTGTCCGTGATCCGGTTGCAGGCGTCGTCCAACGCCGCCTCGAGTTCCGCCTGGTCATCCTCGGAGTCGGACCGCACCAGCAGATCCGCCAGCGCCCCAAGATCCGATGGCGCGGCGGTGGCCCCCAGCGCCTGAACGCTGGCCAGCCGCAGATCCGCGTCCTCCGCGGCCGCGGCCTTGAACAGCTCGGGCACCGCCGCGGAAATCCGCCGCTGACCGGCAAGTTCCACGAGCACCAGCCGGTCCTCGCCCGAGGCACCCGCCAGCCGTCCGGCAATCGCCGTGTCCACTTCGCGCCCCGGCAACCGGCCCAACGCCGCCTTCGCCGCCTTCGAAACCTCCGGGTCCGCCCCGGCCGCCGCCTCGAGCAACGGATCCAGCGAGGCGATGTCGCCCTGCCGCTCCAGCACCCCGATCGCCGCCAGCCGCAGCGACTTCGCACCCGCCCCGACCGCGCGGTTGACCGCGGCCCGCACGCCATCGTCGGTCCGATCCGCCAACGCCAGCAGCAGCGCCCCCTGCCGTTCCACCGGCGTCCGATCCAACTCGGCCGCCAGCGCGTCCGTCACCAGCCGCCCCGGCAGCTCGCGCGCCACCCGCAGCCCGATGCCGAACATGCCCGCATCCGCCGCACGCAGGGCCTCCAACAACAGCGGCACACCATCCCCGCCCCGCGCCAGGATCGCGCCACGGGTGGCCTCGAACCGGCGCTGCTCCGGAACCTCCGCCCGCCGCACGGCGTCGAAAATCCGCATGGCGTCGCCCCAGCGCCCTGCGTCATCCGCCTTCTCGGCACACAGGATCAACCCCTCCGCCACCGCCGATCGCACCCCGGCACCCACCCCGGCGAAGGCGCCTTCCAACGCCGCAACCGCCGCGCCATCCCCGATCTTCCCCAGCGCCACCGCCGCCGCCGACGCAACCTCGTCGTCGGCGTCCTTCAGCTTCGCAACCAGCGCCTCGACCGAACCCCGGTCCCCGCGCACGCCGATCGAGTTGATGACCCCCACCAGCAGGTTGCCGCGCAACCGCCCCAGCGCCTCGCGCAACGCGGCGTCCGGCGCCGGCCCCGGAATCACCTCCAGCGGAATGCGCGCCCACGACGCGAGGAGTTCATCCCCCAGCAATGGCGCCAGCGCCGGCACCGCCTCGGGCCCCGCGTACACGGCAAGCCGCTTGCAGGCGACCGCCTTCTCCTGCGGGGGCGCGTCGGATTGCAGCACCGCCAGGGCCTGGCGGGCCTTTTCCTCCGACGAATACGGCGTCTCGGCACCGGACACCGGGTTGCTCCAGGTCGCCGCAAGGCCGGCGGCCGCCAGGACCGCGAGAATCGTGCTGTTCAGGCTCTTCATGAGTTCAAGGAATCGGGGTGAAAGGTTCTCGGCCATCCCATCTCAAAGCCGCCAGGGTTCGCGCAGCGCCTCGGACCGCAGCCGGTTCGCCTCCTCGTCCCCCACAAACGCCACCTTCTTCGGGTCGAACACCACCCGACGCCCAAGGAACAGCGCGATGTTCGCCGCATGACAGGTGATGTGCGACCAGCAGGCGACGTCCGCGTTCGCCCGCGTCTGCCCCCGGGTCCGCACACAGTGCAGGAAGTCCCGCACGTGGAAGTTCGCCGGATAACCCGCGATCTTCGGCCGCGTGTGATCGATGAGATCCGCGGGATGCGCCGCGACCTCGCCGTTGTCCCCGGTCTCGACCCAGCCGGCGTCACCTTCGTAACGGACCGGACACGACCCCAGCGGCAGCCAGCCGTCATTCCGCAGGACCAGCTTCACCCCGTTGGCGTACCGCGCATGGAGTTGGTCGCCCTCCGGCCAGTACTCCACCGCGGCGGTGTCGTCCGATTGATTCGCCCACTGGCAGAGATCCACACAGTGCGAACCCCACTCGAGGCAGCCGCCGCCCACCAGCCCGCCACCCTTCTCGAACCCACCCCCGTTGTTGAGCAGGCTCCGATTGAACGGGCGCCACGCAGCCGGCCCCAGGTACAGGTCCCAGTCGGCGTCGTCCTTCCCGGGCTCAGGCTCGGCGTTGGCCCACCCGCTGGTCCCCGTGCCCAACCCGCCGGGATGCGCGTGCAGGGTGTGCAACCGCCCCAGCCGCCCCTTGTGACAAAGCTCCGCGGCGAACGCGAAGTTGGGAAGGCTCCGCCGCTGCGTGCCCGCCTGGAACACCCGGCCGGTCCGGCGAAACACCTGCGCCAGCGCAATGCTGTCCGAGATGTTCTTGGTGCACGGCTTCTCGCAGTACACGTCCTTCCCCGCCTTCGCCGCCATGATCGAGGCCGCCGCATGCCAGTTCGGCCCCGTCGCAATCAACACGGCATCGATGTCCTTGCGCGCCAGAAATTCGCGGAGGTCCCGGTACATCGCGCAGTCCTGGTTGCCATACCGCGTGTCCGCCATCCGCTTCACCGCCTGACGCCTCGAGGCCTTCACGTCGCAGATCGCCACGAACTGCACCCCGGGCTCGTGAATGAACGCCTCCAACACGTGCGTCCCACGCCCGCCGATCCCGATCGCCCCAAGCACAATCCTGTCCCCCGCCCCCGTCGCCCCGCCAAGCCCCAGCGCCCGCGAGGACACTATCTGCGGAAACACCGCCGCCCCCCCGGCCAGCGTGGTCCCAAGCCGGGCCAGAAAGGATCGACGATTCGTGGATGCCAGGGTGCGACGATGGGTCTTCATGGGGTTGTGGTTTTCCTTGGGATTTGTCCTCTCACGCTGCCGTACCGAAATCGTCATTCAAGACCAAAGGGACCGACAGCCGGCCTCGCCGAGCCGCCGAACCCACCGCGCCCGGAACCCGCGAATCCCTCGGGACCCGCACGACAACCGGGATCACCCCCTCGGGATCCACGGCCGCTTCCTATCGTCCCGCCCCTTCACCCGCCGCCGCCGGAAGCGCGAACACCTCGATCTCCTGATGCACGTTGAAACTGCTCAGACTGCTGCCCGCGGTGTACGAACGCACATAGCGCGCCACCACCCCCTTCCCCGCAAACGTCCGCCCCTGGTAGGTCTCGAAATACTCCTTGTCCGTCCCGATCCCCAGCCCCGCCGAGTTGTCCATGTCGTTGTTGTAAAGGGTCCGCACGTTCTGGGTGAAATCAGGATCGTCCGCGACCTGCACGATCACATCCCGGAACACCTGCAGAAAACGATGGTCGTGCCAGATCACGATCGCATGGATCGCCACCGCCTCCCCCAGATCCACCTGCACCCATTGCTTGCCCCGCCGCAACTCCACCACCTGGTCGTCGTCCGGCTCCTTCCGCCCGTCCGTGACCTGCGCCAGCGTCCCCGAAAACGGCCGCGAACTGCTGGTGACCTTCTTCCCGGCCGCGTGGTTCGTCACCCCGGCCGGCGCCATGAACGGCGGCGCAGGCTTCTCCGGCGGCGGCTCCACGTTCGGTCCCGATGGCAGATCGCTCGGGGTCCCCCGCAGCGTCGGCGCCGGCAGCCGCACCGGCAACGGCGCAAGCTCCGCCGCCCCCGCACTCATCCCGCTACCCCCCGACATCCCCGCCACCGCCAGGATCAGTGCCGCTCCCATCGCGGCCAGGGTTGAGCATCGACGACGGGTGGTCAGGTTGGGCTTCACGAGCTGAACTAATAGTGCGCGGCGACCATTAATCAAAGACTAATGATGCGGAATGCCGATCCAATCCCGCCGCCGCGGTTCCCCTCTCCCTGCACCCTCCGCGCACACCCCCCCGTTTGCCGGTCTCCGCCCAGGCTCCGTCCCTCCCCACCCAGCCACGCAGGGACCCGGGGACCAACCGCCAGGGCCCGACCTCCCCCCAATCACCGCGCCCCGTCATCGGACTCTCGGCTTGATCCCGGTTCTCCCCCCCCTTTTCATCGTTCCCGCCAACGATCGGCCTCCCGCGGGGTCGACGCATCCCAACGCCCGTCGGCCGTCCCATGCGTCCTCCCAACACCGCGAGGCGCCGTCCATCCCCATGCAATTGATCCATCTCGAGGGCGGCAACGCCCTTTCGTCGTTCCGCACCGCCGCTCTCCTGTCCCGGCTCCGCGAGGTCCTGCCCGCCATCACCGGGGTCCACGCCCGGTTCCTCCACGGCGTCCTCCCCGCCCAACCGCTGGCCCCGGACGAATCCCGGAAACTGACGGAACTGCTCACCTACGGCGACCCCTACACCGGCCCGACCGCCGGCCTCACCCTCATCGTCGCCCCCCGCCTCGGCACCGTCTCCCCCTGGGCGTCCAAGGCCACCGACATCGCCCACAATTGCGGCCTCCCCATCCGCCGCGTCGAACGGGTCACCGAGTTCATCCTCACCCTCCCAGGCGCCCAACCCACCCACACCCCCGACCTCCCCCAACTGGCCGCCTGCGCCGCCCTGCTCCACGACCGGATGACCGAAAGCGTCCTCCGCAGCCGCGCCGATATCCCCCTCCTCTTCCAGGAGAAAACCGGCGTGCCCATGCAGCACGTCGACATCCTCAACCACGGCCGCAACGCCCTCGAAACCGCCAACCGCGACTTCGGCCTCGCCCTGAGCCCCGACGAAATCGACTACCTCGTCGACGCCTTCCGCTCCCTCCGCCGCAACCCCACCGACGTCGAACTGATGATGTTCGCCCAGGCGAACAGCGAGCACTGCCGCCACAAGATCTTCAACGCCGAGTTCGTCATCGACGGACAGCCCCAGGACCGCTCGCTGTTCCAGATGATCCGCAACACCCACCAGCTCGCTCCCCAGCACACCGTCATCGCCTACAGCGACAACGCCGCCGTCATGGAGGGCGGCGAGATCGAACGCTGGCACCCGGCCCCCGATCCCGCCGACCGCACCTACACCGCATCCCGCGGGACCGTCCACGTCCTGATGAAGGTGGAGACCCACAATCATCCCACCGCCATCTCCCCGTTCCCCGGCGCCGCCACCGGCGCCGGCGGCGAAATCCGCGACGAAGGCGCCACCGGCCGCGGCTCCCGCCCCAAGGCCGGCCTCACCGGCTTCAGCGTCTCCAACCTCCTCCTCCCGGGCGCGGTCGAACCGTGGGAACAACCGGCCTTCGGCAAACCCGACCACATCGCCAGCCCGCTCCAGATCATGATCGAAGGCCCCCTCGGCGGCGCCGCCTTCAACAACGAGTTCGGCCGCCCCAACCTCGGCGGCTACTTCCGCGTCTTCGAACAAACCGTCAACGGCACCCGCCGCGGCTACCACAAACCCATCATGATCGCCGGCGGCCTCGGCTCCATCGCCGCCTCCCAAACCTCCAAATCCCCCTTCCCCGCCGGCACCCTCCTCATCCAGCTCGGCGGCCCAGGCATGCGCATCGGCATGGGCGGCGGCGCCGCCAGCTCCATGGCCTCCGGCACCAACACCGCCGACCTCGACTTCGACTCCGTCCAACGCGGCAACCCCGAAATCCAACGCCGCGCCCACGAGGTCATCGTCCAGTGCTCCGCCCTCGACAGCCTCAACCCCATCCTCGCCATCCACGACGTCGGCGCCGGCGGCCTCTCCAACGCCTTCCCCGAACTGATCCACGGCGCCAACCGCGGCGGCCGCTTCGACCTCCGCAACGTCCCCCTCGAGGAGTCCGGCCTCGCCCCCAGGGAAATCTGGTGCAACGAAAGCCAGGAACGCTACGTCCTCGCCATCGCCCCCGACTCCCTCCCCGCCTTCGAAGCCATCTGCCGCCGCGAACGCTGCCCCTTCGCCGTCGTCGGCACCGCCACCGACTCCCCACGCCTCATCCTCGAAAACGGCCCCGACGGCGACCGCGCCATCGACATGCCCATGGAGGTCCTCCTCGGCAACCCCCCGCGCATGCGCCGCGAGGTGTCCCGCATCCAACACCCCCCCACCCCCTTCATCCCCGACGACATCCGCCTCGACACCGCCGCCCTCGCCGTCCTCCGCCACCCCACCGTCGCCAGCAAACGCTTCCTCATCACCATCGGCGATCGCACCGTCGGCGGCCTGTCCTCCCGCGACCCCATGGTCGGCCCCTGGCAGATCCCCGTCGCCGATTGCGCCATCACCCTCGCCGATTTCTCAGGCTTCCGCGGCGAAGCCATGAGCATGGGCGAACGCACCCCCCTCGCCTCCCTCAACGCCCCGGCCTCAGGCCGCATGGCCGTCGGCGAGGCCATCACCAACCTCCTCGCCGCCCCCATCGAACTGCCCAGGGTCAAACTGAGCTGCAACTGGATGGCCGCCTGCGGCGAACCCGGCGAGGACGCCGCCCTCTTCGACACCGTCCGCGCCGTCGGCATCGACCTCTGCCCCGCCCTCGGCATCAGCGTCCCCGTCGGCAAGGACAGCCTCTCCATGCGCACCCGCTGGTCCGATGCCGGCGGTCAACCCCGCCAGGTCACCGCTCCCGTCAGCCTCATCGTCAGCGCCTTCGCCACCCTCGCCGACGTCCGCCCCGCCCTCACTCCCCTCTGGCAACCCGGCCCGTCCTCCCTCGTCCTCGTCGACCTCGGCTTCGGCCGCAACCGCCTCGGCGGCTCCATCCTCGCCCAGGTCTCCTCCCAATGGGGCGGCCCCACCCCGGACCTCGACGACCCCGCCCGCCTCCGCGCCCTCGTCGACGCCGTCAACCAGCTCCGCTCCGAAGGCCTCATCCTCGCCTACCACGACCGCAGCGACGGCGGCCTCTGGAGCTGCCTCTGCGAAATGGCCTTCGCCTCCCACCGCGGCCTGGTCATCAACCTCGACGGCCCCGTGGCCGCCTCCCAACGCGTCAACCCCGACACCAACGACGCCGTCCTCCGCACCCTCTTCGCCGAGGAACTGGGCGCCGTCCTCCAGGTCGCCGACGCCTCACTCCCCCGCACCCTCGAGGTCCTCCACCACCACGGCTTCCTCGGCCACGCCCACCCGGTCGGCAAACCCCAGGACACCCCGGAAATCGAAGTCCGCTCCGGCGGCAACACCCTCCTCCGCGCCAAGACCCGCGACCTCCACCAGGCCTGGGACGAAGTGAGCTGGCGCATCGCCCGCCTGCGCGACAACCCCGAGGCCGCCGATAGCGAACATCAAACCCAGGGCGATCCCACCGACCCCGGCCTCCACCTCCACCTCACCTTCAACCCCGCCACCCCGCCCGCCCCCCGCGTCGCCACCGCCAAACCGCGCGTCGCCATCCTCCGGGAACAGGGCGTCAACAGCCACCTGGAGATGAGCTACGCCATGGCCCAGGCGGGCTTCGAAACCGTCGATGTCCACATGACCGACCTCCAGTCCGGTCGCCTCCGCCTCGATGGCTTCCGCGGCTTCGTCGCCTGCGGCGGGTTCACCTACGGCGATACCCTCGGAGCCGGCGAAGGCTGGGCCCGGTCCATCCTCTTCCACCCCGGCCTCTCCGATGCCTTCCGCGCCTTCTTCGCCCGACCCGACACCTTCGCCCTCGGCGTCTGCAACGGCTGCCAGATGATGGCCGCCCTCGCCGGCATCATCCCCGGCGCCGACGCCTGGCCCCGATTCACCCGGAACCGCAGCGAACAGTTCGAAGCCCGCCTCAGCCTCGTCGAAGTCCTCGAAAGCCCCTCGATCTTCTTCCAGGGCATGGCCGGCAGCCGAATCCCCATCGCCGTCTCCCACGGCGAAGGCTTCGCCGACTTCTCCCAACGCGGCGACCCCGCCCGCGTCCACCGCGCCCTCCGCTTCGTCGACAACCTCGGCCGCCCCACCCAGGTCTACCCCCACAACCCCAACGGCAGCCCCGACGGCCTCACCTCCGTCACCACCCCGGACGGCCGGTTCACCGTCCTCATGCCCCACCCGGAACGCGTCTTCCGCAACATCCTCATGAGCTGGACCTCCGGCGACCGCTCCGCCCCCAGCCCCTGGATGCGCCTCTTCCACAACGCCAGGGCCTGGACCTCCAGGTCCTGACCCGCCCACCCCCCCATCACCCCAGCCAACCGGGCTCAGTCCCGGGTCGACGGCACCACCGCTCCCGCCGGATACCGGATCGGCCGGTTCGGATCACGATGCCAATCGTACTCCGACGCCAACGCCGCGGCTTCCGCCATCGCACGCCCCCCGAGCCGCGACACCAGATGAAAGGCCATGTCCGTCCCCGCCGACACCCCGGCCGAGGTCACGTGCCGCCCCGCATCCACCCACCGCGCCACGCTGTCCCATAAAACCTTCGGCCCCTGCGCCGTGACCCAGGCGAACGCCTGGTGATTCGTCGCCGCAGGCTTCCCGTCCAACACCCCCGCCGCCGCCAACACCGCCGCCCCGGTGCAAACCGAGGCCATCAGCGGCGTCGACGCATCCATCGCCCGTACCCACCCCAGCAGCGCCTCCCGCGCCGCACCGGGTTGCAGCAACACCCGCGTCCCCGCACCCCCGGGAATCATCAGCACATCCAGCCCCGCCCCCGCCGCCTGGTCCCGATAAAGATCCGGCGCCACCCGCGGCCCGTTGTGGCTCCGCACCGGCCCCGGCATGGCATCCCCCTTCTCCCACACCTCGTTCGATATCAGCAGAATCTCAAACGGCCGCCGCGTCCCGTCGCTGTACCCCGTCCCCACAAAACACGAAATGCTGAACGCCTGCACAAAACCCCACACGTCCAAGGGCTCGAACCCGTCGAAAACCAGAACCCCAACCCGAATCGATGGTGGATATCCGTCCTGTGGCATGAACCAGAGGACCACGCCCCACCCCAACCGGTCAACCATCCCAACCATCCCCACCATCCCTACCATCGCTACCCATCAGCGCTACCCACCGCCGCGCGCCAGGCCACTCCGCTCTTTCCTCCCCACGCGTTTCCCGCGATACGAACCATCCATGCGCGCCCCGATCGTCCTCCTCGGTCTGCTCGCCGCCCTCGCCCCCGCCCTGCTTCACGCCCAGTTCCTCCCGCCGGACATCGCCTTTCCCCTGCCCATCGACCAGGACCGCTCCGCCGCCGCCCGCCGCGCCCGCAAACCTCCCGAGGCATCCCGCCTGGTCGATGACATGGAGAACCTCGCCACGTGGTCCCACTTCGGCCCCGGCCGCATGACCATCACCTCCGATCGCGCCCTCAGCGGCCGCCACTCCCTCCGCCTCTCCTCCCCCACCAAACTGGACAAACCCGGCCCCGTCCCAGGCCGGCCCTTCGCCGATACCGGCGTCCGCCGCTCCTTCCCCGCCGAGGACTGGCGCGACTTCAACCGCCTCTCCTTCCACGTCTTCCCCCACCTCCCGGGCTTCAACGTCATCTCCCTCCTGGTGAAGTTCCACAACGAGGACAGCGACCGCTGGAGCTACACGTTCGGCCACCTGCACCACGTCATCCTCCAACCCGATCGCTGGAATCATGTGGTCTGGGAAATCCCCCACCTGCCCCGCGCCCGCGTCACCGCCATCGACCTCGTCTACCGCCTCCAGGGCAACGAACCCAACGCCACCAACACGGTCCGGTTCGACTTCGACGACCTCCGCCTCGAACGGGTCCGGCATCCCGACCCCTTCCTCGGCTGGGAAGTCCACCCGGGCGACCTCGCCTACAACCACCTCGGCTACACCCCCGACGCCACCAAGACCGCCATCGGCCCCGCCGGCCTCGGCTCCTTCGAGGTCATCGACACCCTCCACCAAACCCCGGCCTTCCGCGGCCTCGCCACCCCCGTCGCCAATGACCTCGGCCGCTTCTCCGTCCTCGACTTCACCCCCCTCCGCCAACCCGGACGCTACCGCCTCCAGGTCGACGGCCACACCACCCACCCCTTCACCATCGGACACCAGGTCTGGAACCCCGCCTGGATCGCAACCCTCAACCAGTACGCCTGCCAACGCTGCGGCGACGATGTGCCCGGCATCCACCAGTCGTGCCACAAGGATTGGCAGGTCACCCACCAGGGACGTTCCCTCCCCCTCGCCGGCGGCTGGCACGACGCCGGCGACCTCTCCCAGGGCCTCGCCAACACCGCCGAAGCCACCCTCGCCCTCCTCGCCGCCAGCGAAACCCTGTCCCGCACCTCCCCCCACCTCCCCCTGCCCCCTCCCGTCCCAGCCCCAGGTCGCTGGCTCGCCGAAGCCCGACACGGACTCGATTGGATCCTCCGTACCCGCTTCGACGACGGCTTCCGCGCGATCTGGGCCACGATGGACTTCTGGACCGATGGCGTCCGCGGCAACGCCGACGATGTCACCGTCCAGGCCGGGGACGCCCCCTTCGAAACCTTCCTGGCCACCGCCGCCGCCGCCCGCGCCGCCCGCCTTCTCCAAACCGCCGCCCCGGAAACCGCCGCCCGCACCCTGGCCATCGCCCGCGAAGACTGGCGCCGCGCCTCCGCCCGCCTCGACCCGCCCCGCACCGAATGGGTCGCCGCCGCCATCAACGCCGCCCTCGAACTCCACCACGCCGCCCCCGAACCAGCCCTGGAACTGCGGGCCATCGAACTCGGCCGACTCCTGATGGCCGCCCAGCGCACCGAACCCAACCGCGACTGGACCCTCCCGCTCGCCGGCTACTTCCACACCGGCCCCGATCGCCGGCGCGTCCTCCGCTACAACCACCGCGGCCACGACGACGCCCCCATCGTCGCCCTCGCGGGCCTCCTCCAAACCTTCCCCCATCACCTCGACGCCCCCGCCTGGCGCAACGCCATCAGCCTCCACGCCCGGTACCTCCGCCAAACCGCCGAAATCACCGCCCCCTGGCTCATGCCCGCCGCCGGAATCCATCCCCTCGAAGGCGCCCGTCCCGAGGAACAACGCCAAATCCGCCAGGGCTTCCGCCTCGACGACCACCATTACCTGCGGCGCTTCCCCATCTGGGGCGATTTCCGCGGCAACTCCGGCGTCCTCCTCTCCCAGGCCCGCGCCTGGTCCGCTGCCGCCCGCGCCCTCCACGACCCCGAACTGGCCCAGTACGCCCGCAACGTGCTCGACTGGCACCTCGGCCGGAATCCCTTCGCCCAAAGCCTCATGTACGGCGTCGGCCACGCCTACACCCCCCAGTACTCCGCCATGTCCGGCGATATCGCCGGCGGCCTGCCCGTCGGCATCCAAACCCGCCTCGATGACGACGCCCCCTACTGGCCCGCGGCGAATTGCTACAACTTCGCCGAAATCTGGATCCACCCCTCCACCCGGTTCCTCGCCGTCCTGAACGACCTCCATGCCCTCGCGACTTCCCAGCCATCGCCCATCCCGACCCACCCCTGACCTCGACCCCGCTTAAGCCCGCCCAACCCAGCCCAAGCCCGCAACGCTCCGCACCGTATGAACGCTTCCGCCTGCCGCGCCGTCGCCTGGGCTCTCCTCGCCTGCCTCCTCCCCCCACCCGCCCACGCCGCCACCCTCCAAACCCGCTGGACCTTCGGCATCGGAAGCCCGGTCACCGCCTCCCCCGCCCAGCTTCCCTCCGGCGACATCCTCGTCGCCTCCCAGGGAACCCCGGACCCCGACTGGAATGCCCTGCCCAACCGCGACGGACGCCTCGCCGCACTTCGCCCCAACGGCACCCAGGCCTGGACAGTCGAGGTGTTCGGCGGCGTCTCCGCCACCCCCCACGTCACCCCCGACGGATCCATCTACGCCGCCAGCATCGGCACCTGGTCCGCCGGCGGTCGCCTCTACCTCATCCGCAACGGCTCCGTCGTCTGGAGACGTTCCCATGAACGCCAGTTCCTCGCCACCGGCGCCCTCGGCCACGCCGACACCGTCCATTTCCTCCACGGCCTCGGAGGTGTCGTCACCCTCCGCTCCAACAACTCCGTCGCCTGGGAACGCTCCTTCCTCGGCGAAGCATCATGGGTTGGTGAACCGGCCGTGCTCGCCAGCGGACTGATCGTCCTCGGCCTCGGACGCAACTCCGCCCAACTGGCCTGCTTCGACACGTCCGGCGAGGAACGCTGGGCCGTCGACGCCTTCGGCCTGGTCGGCCCGCCCCAGATCGGCCCCGACGGCACCATCTACGTCGGCGGCGGTGTCCAACCCCGCCCGCCCGAACCCAACAGCCCCCCACCACCCGGCGGAACCCCCCCAGGCCTCCGCGCCCATAACCGCGACGGCTCCACCCGCTGGGCCTCCCCCACTCCCGGTCGCATCGTCAGCGCCCCGGTCATCGCCCCCAACCGCTCCATCCTCGCCACCGACGAGTCCGGCACACTCTCCGCCTTCCTCCCCAACGGCCAGCCCGCCTGGTCCGCCCAGGTCGGCAGCCCCATGGTCGCCAGTCCCGCCATCGACGCCGCCGGCTCGATCTTCGTCGTCACCCTCGACGGTCGCCTGCTCGCATTCTCACCCTCCGGCGAACCGACAGCCTCCCTCACCCTCGGCGGCGAATTGCGCGCCGCTCCCCTCATCCTCCAGGACGGCACCCTCGTCGTCGCCGGCATGGACGGACAAATCCACGCGGTCCAAGGCGCACAACCCCCCGCCCAGGGCCCCGCCTTCGCCCAGCGCAATCCCCAACGCTCCGCCCGCGACGACTCCATCTTCGGACCCCCAACTCCCACCGGCCTCCGCCATGACCCACCCGACGACGGCATCGGCGTCCGCCTCCACTGGGACCCGACCGCCACCCCCGTCACTTTCGAGGTCGCCCGCGGAACCGCCGCCGACACCGAGCCCCGGGAACCGTCCCTCACCCGGTTCCTCGACACCCCTTCCTGGACCGACCGCACCGCCTCCGCCGACACCACCCACCGCTATTGGGTCCGCGCCCTCAACGCCGCTGGGCCCGGATTCTGGTCCGCGCCCATCGATGTCGAACGCCCCGTCGCCGGGTTCGGCCAGGTGGCCTGGTTCCACCCCGACCCGCCGGCCCGCGGATCCGTCGCCCTCGCAGCCTCCAACACCCTCTACGCCTTCAGCGGTGATTCCATCCTCCGCCGTCTCGACGCCTCCGGACGCCCGATCTGGTCCTTCACCAACGCCACCATCCGATTCGCCGACCCGCCCATCGTGCTCCCCTCCGGCCAGGTCGCGGTCGGTGGCTCGGCACCATTCCTGGCCGGCGGCCCCCTCCACCTGCTCAACCCCGACGGCACCGAAATCACCGCCATCCCCAACCTCGCCGCCGGCACCCTCCCGGCCGTGGACACCGGCGATGTCCTGGTGTTTGCCGATTACCAGGCCGGATTGCTCCGACGCCGACCCGACGCGTCCATCGAGTGGACCTACTCCGAACCGGTCGGCTGGTCCAACCCCGCCCTCTGGGCCGATGGCACCGTCTTCCTCCCCGGCTCCCGCCTCATCAGCCCCACGGGCGAACGCCTCTGGACCCACCCCGGCGCAGGCACCGGACCCCAGGCCGCGCTCGGACGCGACGGCACCGCCTACCTCGCCGGTGGCTCCGGCCCTGCCGCCGGCCTCACCGCCGTGGGCACCGACGGCGCCATCCGCTGGACCATCCCCGCCCCGGGCGGCCTCGCCGCACCCCCCGTCGTACTCTCCGATGATTCCATCGTCGCCGCGTCCGCCGACGGCGAGGTCCTTCGCGTCCACCCCGATGGAACCGTCCTCTGGCGCACTTCAACCGGCAGCCCCATCGCCGCCTCACCGGCCGCCAGCGCCCAGGGCACCGTCTGGATCGGCACCACCGACGGCCGCCTGCTCGCCCTCAACCCCCAGGGCGCGGTCCAAATCACCCTCCACCTGGGCGGCACCATCGACGCCGCCCCGGCCATCGCGCCCGACGGACGCGTCTATGTCACCGCCACCGGCCACGGCATCTTCGCCGTCCAGGGCGATGCCGGCCCCGGCGACGCCCCCTGGCCCATGTTCCGCCGCGACGCCGCCCGCACCGCCCGCGGCCTCCCCACCACCCTCCCTCCCGAAACCCCAGCCCAACCCACCACCACCCCTTCCGACGAACGCGGCGCCATCGTCTTCTCCTGGCAACCCGTCCCCTTCGCCGAAGCCTACGACATCCTCCGCGGCCCCACCCCGGACCCCTCCGCCATGGAGGTCATCGCCTCGGGCCTCACCGGCTCCACCTCGTTCGCCGATCGCTCCGCCCCGCCCGACACCACCTGGCACTACCGCGTCCGCGCCCGAAACCGCCTCGCCACCGGCAACCCCAGCCCCCCGCTCGCAGGCTCCCAATCCTTCCGCCGCTGGACCTTCGCCCTCCCCTCCACCTCCTCCATCCTCGGCACCCCGGCCATCGCCAGCGACGGCTCGGTCCGCGTCTGCATCCAGGCCCAGTCCATCCCGCAGTCCGGCGTCGCCGCCCTCGCCCCGGATGGCTCGGTCCGCTGGCGCCTCGATAACCTCCCCGTCGCCTCAGCCCCTGTCATCGGACCCGACGATGTCACCTACGTCGCCAGCGGAACCCGCGAATTGGCGGCCATCCACCCCGACGGCCGGATCCTCTGGCGCAAACCCTTCCCCGCCCCAAGCCCCGGACCGATCCCGCTCGCCGGCGAACTGGCCATCACCGGCGATGGCCTCATCCTGGTGCCAACCGAAAACGGACCGCTGCTCGCCTTCGATTCCCAGGGCGAGGAGGTCTGGCGCAGCGCCTCCTTCCGCACCTCCCGCGGATCCGCACCCGTGGTCGCCCCCGACGGCGCCATCGCCCTGCCCGTGGTCCCGGGCGTCACACCCGTCCTCGAACGCAACGGCCTTCTCCGCGCCTCCATCCCCCTGGGAACCCAGGCCCGGCCCATCATCACCCCCGCCGGCGATTGGCTCGGCTTCGGCGACTCCCGCCTGGTTCGCATCTCCTCCGCAGGAATCACCAACCTCGCCATCCGCTGGAACCCGGCCACGCCCGGCACCGTCAGCCTGCTCGCCGACCCGGACGGCGGCTTGTTCGCCATCGTCGAACGCCTCGGAGCCTTCGCGCTCAACCCCGATGGCGCCCTCCGCTGGTCCGCCACCAACGGCTTCGCCACTCCCACCTGGCCCGTCGCCGCCCTGCTCAACGACAACTCCCTCCTCGTCCTCGAACACCAATCCATCGTCGCCCGCAGCACCGTCGACGGGCGCGTCCTCTGGCACGCCCACGCCGGCACCTTCGACAACCTTTTCGGACCACCCCGTCACCTCGCGGTCTCCCACCAGGGCCTGCTCCTCCTCTCCGGCCGCACCAACGTCGTCGCCTTCGCCCCGGTCGCCCCCCCGCCCACCAACGGCTGGCCCCTCAACCGCGCCAACCCCGCGCGCACCGCGAACGCATCCGGACCCGCACCCATCCCCGAACCACCCCGCCTCCCCAGCGCCACCACCGGATCCTGGGTCGACCAGGTCAGACTGTCCTGGGCCACCAACGGCGACCTCGCCCGCGTCCAGGTCTGGGCCGCCACCACCACCAACCTCGCCGACGCCACCCTGCTGGGTTCCACCCCCTACGCCCGCTTCCACTGGCCCCATCTCCACGCCCCACCCGGCGTCCCCCACCACTACTGGCTCCGCGCCACCAACGCCGCCGGCGCCTCCGATTGGTCCGGCCCCTTCACCGGCTTCGCCGCCCCCGATGCCACCCTCCTCTGGGCCTTCAACGCCATGGCCCCCCTCCTCACCGCCGCCCGCGGTCCCAACGGCCTCATCCACACGATCGAAACAGACCCCGCCAACCCCCGCCTCCTCACCCTCCACACCAACGGCTCCCTCGCCTGGGCCCTCCCCCTCCAATCCCCCACCACCTCCCCTCCCGTGGTCGCCCCCGATGGCTCCATCTTCGTCCTCGAATCCACCCACCTCACCACCGTCACCCCCGACGGCTCCGTCCGCACCCGCTCCCCCTTCGAAGGCGATTCCCGCGGCGAACCCGCCGTCGGCCCCGATGGGTCCCTCTTCGTTCTCGACGGCGCCCACCTCCGCGCCTTCGCACCCGATGGCCAACCCCGCTGGTCCCTCCCCCTCGATCCCCCAACACCGGCCCGCACCGCCGCCCTCGACCCCAACGGCCTCGTCGTCCTCCCCAGCCCCGCCGGCTTCGACCGCTTCCTCACCTCAGGCACTCCCACCTCCCCATGGTCAATCCCCGACGCCCCTCCCCTCGGTCGCTTCGCCCTCTCCCCCGACGGCCACGCCTTCTACCCCGCCTTCCAACACACCCTCGTCAGCGTCAACCCCCTCGGTGTCCTCGGCTTCGCCCTCGGCGCCGGTGACCCGTCCGGCCTCGTCGAACCGGTCATCGGCCCGGAAGGACCATTCGGCGCCGCCGGCAACGACGGCATCATCGCCGCCACCCACGCCGGCAACGAACGCTGGCGCCACCCCGCTCGCCTGCCCTCCCTCGTCGCCCTCCACGACGGCGGCCTCGTCCTCGCCCACTCCAACCTCGTCATCGCCCTCCACCCCGACGGCCGCGAACGCTGGCGCTTCGAAACCCCCCTCGGCACCCCAACCGCCCCCTGGCTCGATGACTCCGGTCGCCTCGCCCTCACCGCCGGCCCCCAACTCCTCGTCCTCGAAACCACCCTCAAACCCAGCCCCGATTCCTGGGCCATGTTCCGCGCCGACCCCGCACGCACCGGGCGCACCCCGTCGTCCCGAACCGCCCGCCTCTCCGTCGCCCACAACCCCGCCGGAAACTGGACCCTCACCGTCCTCGCCCAACCCGCATCCCGCTGGACCCTCGAGTCCTCCGTTGATCTCCAGTCCTGGTCCGCCCTCGGCGATTTCACCGCCACCGGCCCCTCCACCTCCCTCCCCATCCCCACGCCCGCCTCCGCGAACACCGCGTTCTTCCGCCTCCGCCAACGGACCGCCGAATAGAACTCCCCCCCCCTCCCCCCTTCAGCCCAGCGCACGCCACGTCCGGAACGCCCCGGCTCCAATCGCCGCGGCCACACCCAAGCCTATCAGACCCCACCGCAGCCAAGGCCGTCGCGCATAGGCCGGCATCCACCGACCATGAAACGCCACCGACAGCCCCACCACAAACCAGCCGTCCAGGACCGCGTCCATCCCCACCACCGGAGCCCCACCCCCCTTCCCCGGATGCCAGCGGGTCACGATCGGCAACACCCCCAACGGAACGCCAAACGCCAGCGGCAAAACGACCGCCATCACCTTGTCCCATCCCCCAGACCGCTCGGCGTCCATAAACCTTCCTCGCTTCGTGTTTCCTCTCCCGACCCGTCAATTCCTCCCCCCCCCCTCATCCCCCACCCTTCCCCCGCCCAACCCGCAGGCTCAGGTCCTTGACCACCATCGACACATCCAGAATCCCCGGCACCTCCCAACCCAGGTTCATCCCCGTGAGCCGGTAATCCTCCAGCCTCCGCGATTCCACCAGATACCCCTGCCCCCACGCCGCCTCCAACGCCTCCACCAGCAACGGCCGGATCTCGCAGTCCACCCGCACCCAGCCGCCATCATGCGCGCTGACCCCCGAGTACGTCCCCCCGCCCGGCGTGAAAATGAACATCCCCGACCCCGCCGTGTCCCGGGTCTTGTGCGCCGGCGGAATCCGATGCCGATCGTCGTACAACGGAATCCCAAACCAGAGATACCGACCGTGCCCCTCGGACTCCGGGTTCCGATTCTGAACCGTCAGGAACACCTGGAACTGCGCCGCATGCCGCCCCGGCGAGTAGTCTTCTGTCCGCCGCAACCGGGAACGAAGCAACCGCACCGCAACCCGGAAGCGCGCACTCCCCACCTCCGACAACGCCGGCCCGTTCACGAAGGGCTGTTCAACGAGCAGATGCACCCAGGGCTCCCCATCACGCCGGGCCCTCTCCCCATACTCCTCCCATCCATCCACCCCCAGCGTGAGCTCCACCCCCGCCCCCGCCTCCCCGCCCCACCGCAACCCCACGGTCTTGCACGCGTTCCGCCAAACCCGCGTCCGCGCTTCGTCGACCTCCGGCACCGTCGGCAAAGCCTCCCGGCTCGACCATTGCACCAGATCCCATCCCGGCTCCCCGGCATCGATACCCTTCAACACCCCGTACCGATCATGACGCCCAGGCGCCGGACGACAGACACGGAACCCTCGCCGAAACCCGGGATCCTCCACCAACTCAACAAGCCCGTCCCCCAACACCGGCCCCCCCACCGCCTCCAACCCCACCCCCAACACCCCAAGCCCCAACCCCGTCCGAACCAGCACCTCCCGCCGACTCCAACTCCGTTCCAACCGACTTCCACTCATGTCATCGTCCTCCTGTCTTCCGCGCCACCCTCCACCCTCCCCCCAAACCGCCGCCAGCCCGAACCGCCCCCACCCGCCCGCATCTCCCCAACCGTTCCACCCCGCTTTCGTGTTTACCCCAATGCCCGCTTCCAGTAGGGCCAACCCACCCATGTCCCCCGCGGCCTCCCCAACCCATCCCCATCCGCTTCCCTATCCCCATCCTGATCCTCATCCGCACGCTCGCATGGCCACATCGCTACGCCGCACCGCCCGCTTCGCCCGCACCGCCCGCATCGCCTGCGCTTCCCTCGGCATCACCCTCCTGGCCTGCCCCCAAACCCGGGCGGCGGATCTCCCGGGGTGGAACCAGTTCCGCGGACCCAACGGCTCCGGTGTCGCCCCCGATGCCCAACCTCCAATCCGCGTTCAACCGAAACAACCCGCCTGGCAAACCCCCATCCCCCCAGGCAAATCGTCCCCCGTCCTGTCCCGGGATCGCGTCTTCCTCACCGGCCTCGACAACGGACGCCTGGTGACCCTCGCCATCGACGCCCGGTCCGGTCGCACCCTCTGGAAACAACCCGCTCCACCCGTCCCCCTCGAACCGGTCCACCCCTCCGGCAGCCCCGCCGCATCCACGCCCTGCGCCGACGGCGAACGGGTCTACACCTACTTCGGCTCCTTCGGCCTCCTCTGCCATGACCACCAGGGCCGCCAACTCTGGGAACGCCCCCTCCCCACACCCCGCAGCATGTACGGCGTCTCCACTTCCCCGATCCTCCACGGCGACCGCCTCTACCTGGTGCTCGACGACGATGCCAACCTCCCCGAAAGCCAGTTGAGCCGATCCAGGCTCGCCGCCTTCGACGCCCGCACCGGCGCCACCGTCTGGGAAACCCCACGCCCCTACAACCGCGGCGCCTGGTCCACACCCATCCTCTGGTCCCACGACCACGGCACCAACCTCGTCGTCCTCGGCAACGGCCGCCTCTACGCCTACGACCCCGCCACCGGCGAGGAACAGTGGTACGTCAACGGCTTCGCCAGGGAACCCATCTCCGTCCCCGTCGCCGATCCCCGTCACCTCTTCGCCTCCGTGTCCATGCAGGGCGGCCGCGGCGACGTCGACCTCGACCCGGAACCGTTCTGGACCGCCATGCTCCACTTCGACCAGAACGGCGACGGACGCATCGGCACCAACGAAATCACCGAACATTTCACCCTCCCGCTTCGCCCCGAGGTGCCCCCGGGCCATCCAGGCTTCGGAATCCCCCTGCCCTCCCAACCCGCCGAACGCCGCCAACGCCAGGAATCCATCTTCCGCTGGCGCGACAAGGACGCCGACGGCTTCTGGTCCCGTGCCGAGTTCCTCGCCGACATGACCGCCCCGTCAAAGGCCGGCCCCAACCTCATCGCCATCCGACCCGGCGGCCGCGGCGATGTCACCGAATCCCATACCGCCTGGTCCCTCCGCAACGGCATCCCCGAAATCCCCTCCCCGATCCTCCACGCCAGACGCCTCTACCTGCTCCGCGACGGCGGCGTCCTGAGCTGCGTCAACGCCGACACCGGAGCCCTCATCTACCGCGAACGCCTCGGCGCCGCAGGCCAGTACGCCGCCTCCCCGGTCATCGCCAACGACCACCTCTACGCCGTGTCCGCCCAGGGCGTCCTCACCGTGGTGAAAACCGGCCCGGCCTTCCACATCGCCCACCAAACCCCGCTCGAATCACCCGTCGCCGCCACCCCAGCCCTCGACCGCAACACCCTCTACATACGCACCGACACCACCCTCACCGCCTTCCGCTGAACGCTCGCCGGAGCTCCCCGAATTTGGCGGAAGCCCGGTCTTGCTTTCACCGCGTCCCCGGCCGATCGTGGCCCCGCTCTTTGACAGAATCGGTCATCCGACCGATCTGAACATTCGCCAGTGTCAGGGAACCCCGTGTGAATCGGGGACGGTTGCGCCACTGTAACGGGCTACAAGCTCCCAATGGTCACCGCACATGCATCAACGATGTGCGGGAAGACGGGAACAAGGTCTGAAGCCCGGAGTCAGGATACCGGCTGGTAAATGCTCATCTTGGCCTCCTTCCCGTGAAGCAGGCCGACTTCTCCGCAAAGAGAAGGATGAGGCCAGTTCATCCCGGGTGCCCCAAGGCTCCCGACGATGAGACTTCATGATTTCGCCTTCCTTCGTGATTTGCCGGAGGAGGGCTTTTTTGTCGGCGGACGTCCCATCGCCCGCCGCCCTTCCGTCCTCCCACCCGGTCTGGTCTCGCCATGAAACCCACCCGTCCGCCCGCTCCGTCGGGCGCCCGGGAACCGTCAGGCAGAACAGACCCATGAACACGAACCAAACCCGGCCGCTGGCCCTCACCATCGCCATCGCCGCCGCACTCACCACATCCCAAACCACCCTCGCCGTCTCCCTGGATGACATCCAGTTGTGGGCCGGCTCCGGCAACAACCGCGCCGCCGTCGTCATCGACTGGAACTCCGGCTCAAACCCCGAGTCCTTCGTCTGGGGCTACCGCTGGGACGGCACCGCCAGCGGCCTCGACATGATCCAGGCCGTCGTCGCCGCCGACCCCAGACTCTACGCGCACTTCTCCGACTTCAGCTTCGGCCGCAGCCTCCTCGGCATCGGCTATGACCTCAACAACGACGGCGCCTTCACCGTCGATCCCGCCCTGTCCTTCGACAGCTCCGGCCTCGCCATCGGCTCCGGCTCCGCCAACGCCAACGACGCCCGAACCGCCACCGATTCCGCCGACCTCTACCGCGAGGGCTGGAACTCCGGCTTCTGGGCCTACTACCTCAAATCCAATGGCTCCGAGGACTGGTCCTCCGCGCTCACCGGCTCCGCCGATCGCACCCTCCTCGACGGCGCCTGGGACGGCTACAGCTTCGCCGCCGCCTTCAACAGCTCGGTTCCGGACTCCCCCGTCGTCGCCGCCATTCCCGAACCCGCACCGCTGAGCCTCCTCCTCGCCGGCTTCCTCACCTTCGGGCTGCACACCCGCACCCGCCGCCACGCCCGCTGATCCGCCAGCCGCCGGCCGCATCCCCCGGTGCGGCCGGCCTCATCCCCCACACCCACCCCACCACCACCATGCCCGCAGCCACCGACCCGGCCCGCTGCCCGCTCTGCGGCCGGCCCAACCATTGCCAACGGGCATGCGCCGACCCCTACAAGGGACCATGCTGGTGCTTCCGGCAGGAAATCCCCAGGGAACTGCTCCTCAAAGTCCCCCTCCACCTCCAGGGCCAGTCCTGCGTCTGTCAGGCCTGTGTCACCGAGTTCCTCAACAACGCCACCCCCGATCACCGTTCACTCGTCGCCGGCCCCGGCGATTTCTACTTCGACCACGGCCGCATCGTCTTCACCGGCTCCTACCTCCAGCGACGCGGCTTCTGCTGCCGCTCCGGATGCCGACACTGCCCATACCCCAAAGAGCTTCCCTCCAGGGCCGCCACGCCCTCCCCATTGCCATGAACCTCCCCCTTCCCATTTCCCAAACGCTTCGATCCTCCATCCTCCTGGCCTGCGCCCTCACCGCCCGCGCCGAAACAACCCCGACCCCAGCCCCGGCTCATCCCTACGCCGTCGAGATCGTCGCCGCCACCGGCCCCTTCGGCCCAGCCCCCTACGACGACCCGGCCTCCGTCCTCGGCATGCCGTCCACACGGTTCCATGACGCCTGGGGCGGCATGTCCGGTGGCACCACCGAACGCCGTGTCAAACTGGTCGAGGCCCCCTACAACCTCGACCCAACCCGCACCCGCAAACTGATCACCACCCTCGACACCGGAAGCTCCATCGTCGTCCGCTTCGATCAACCCATCACCAACCACCCCGCCCACCCGTTCGGCATCGACTTCCTCGTGTTCGGCAACGCCTTCTACCCCGCCCGCGGTGCAGCCAACGATGCCGCGGACCTCAACAGCCTCATGCTCGCCAGCGGCGCGCTGCTCGAACCGCTCAAGGTCTCCGTCAGCCCAGGCCCCACCGGCGCCCCCGGACACATCGCCTCCGACCCCGCGACCTGGGAGTGGTACCGCTTCGACAACGGCCCCTACGCCGACACCGCCTTCCCCACCCACGCCTACCGCTGGTCACGCTCCCTCTCGACCTGGACCGACGAGCTCATGGACTTCACCAAACCGGTCAACCCCGCGTTCCGTTCCACCCTCGAATCCGGCGGCCTCTCCGCCGCCGACGCCCTCGACTTCTACGACGGCTCCGGCGGCGGCACCGGCTTCGACATCGCCGAGTCCGGCTTCGCCTCCATCCAATACGTCCGACTGGAGGCCTCACCCGGCTTCGACGCCGGCGAAATCGACGCGCTCGCCGCCGTCCGACCCGCTGTCCTCGGCGACAGCCTCACCCTGGCGGCCCCCTCCACCCCGGCCACCACCACGCCATCCCTCCGCTTCCAATACCCCGACCACCCCCACCTCACCGCCATCGCCCTCACCTTCACCAATCTCACCGACCACGCCCGCATCACCACCTCACCCCAGCCCGCCAACCCTCCCCTGCTACCCGCCTTCGGCCGCCTGATCACCGCCTCCCAACTCGCCGCCTCACCCATCCTCGGATCCAACTCCCCCGCCTTCCTCGCCGACCTCACCGTCGGCACGGGCGCCGACTACTCCGGCGATGGTTCCGACCTCGTCCTCCTCCGCGAAGGACCCCAGGGCTGGGAACATCTCCCCGCCACCTTCGACCCCTCCACCCGCACCCTCACCACCCATCGCCTCACCAGCCTCGCCCCGATCGCCCTCCTCCAAATGCTCCCCCCGCGCATCCACCTCGGCCAACCGTCCCGTCCGTCCACCAACCGCGGGCTCACGGTCCGTTTCGCCGCCCTGCCCGGCTTCATCTACTCCCTCGAACGTTCGCCCGCGCCCGACTTCACCCACGCCACCGCGGTGGCCAACACCTCGCCCGCGCTCGCCCACGAGGCCACCCTGTCCGATGACAACCCCGACGCACCCGCGTTCTACCGCGTTCGGGTCCACCAACGCTGACACCCGCCGCCTGACCGACCGACCGCCGTCATGCAACAAACCCCGGGAGCCCCGTGGACAACGTCCCCGCCGATCAGCCGGGACGCCGCCACCCCACACCCCGGCCACCGACCCACACCCAACCCCCGCGCCGCCTTCACCCTCATCGAACTGCTGGTGGTCATCGCCATCCTCGCCATCCTCGCCAGCCTCCTGCTCCCTTCCCTCGCCGCCTCGAAGGAATCGGCAAAGCGCGTCCAATGCGTCGCCAACCTCCACCAGATGGGCATCGCCGCCCAAACCTACGCCGACGACCACGACGGCTCCTTCCCCATCGCCTACCACACCGCAACCGTGGCCGGCGCCGTCGCCGCCGTCGCCTGGGATCTCACCACCGTCCAGGGCCACACGCCGTCCGTCATCCCCGGCCTCCTCTGGCAAGGCCAGTCCAACCCCCGCATCCAGCAGTGCCCGTCCTTCAAAGGAGCCGCCAACTGGCTCGCCGACCCCTACACCGGCTACAACTACAACACGAGTTACCTCGGCCACGGTGAGTTCGAGAACATCCCCCAGCCCGCCAGAACCCACGAGGTCCGACAACCCGCCGCCACCGTGATCTTCGGCGACGGCCAGCACGCCGCCGGCGCCAACAAGTTCATGCGCGCCCCATGGCCCAATCCCGCCGACGCCTCCTTCCGCGGCCGCTGGGCCGGCACCCAGGGCTTCCGGCATCAGCGCAAAACCAACGCCGCCTTCTGCGACGGTCACACCGAATCCCTCCGCCACCGCTTCACCGACAACCCCGACGGCCCGGCGAACATCGCCCCGGGAACCGGCTTCCTTTCGCCCGACAACTCCCTCTACGACCTGGACTGACTCCCGCCCCGCGCCCGCGCACCCAGGGTCAAACGGTCGCGCCCCCCATTCCGTACTCCCCCCTCAGCCCCGCCACGCCGGCAAACCCCGAGTCAGTCGGCGGATCCGGATTCTCCAGGGCTCCTCCACGCGGGCGCGTTGGATCCGGGATGGGCTGAAGGGGTTCCTTCGCGCCGCCGGACTCCAAGCCCCAAGGGCGACGCTGCCAGGCGGGAGATCGGTGACCTGCGCTACTCGGCGGCGGCGGCGGGCGCGGCCATCCGCTGGCGTTCCCATGACTCGAAGTCGCCGGTCGGGGACGCATGGATCTCCGAGTGGCCATCGGCGAAGCCATAGGTCCGCGCAAGAGCTTCCGTACCGTCCGGTTTCCTCATCCGAAACGGTTCACGCTCGCGGATCACGATGGTGGCCGCCGGATTGACGATCCTGGACCACGCACCCTGATGCACGATCTCGAACCGGTCGGGATCAATCAGGCCACCTCCTTCATCGTTGTTGTTCCCGTAGTAGGAGGCCGCCTGGCTGAAGGTGGCGGGCAACTGACCCTGGTGATCCTCCGAGTAGCGAATGATCGCCAGCATCCAGTCTCGGGCGAAGCTCAGCCGGGCCAGTCCAAGGCCCTTCTGCAATTCGGCTTCGAGGTCGCGTTGGGTGTTGCCGTCGCCGTCGGACCGCGGCGTGACCGCCCTGGAAGCGGCGTTGGCGCGCAACGCCTGATTCTCCGCCTCCAGGGCCGCCAGGCGTCGTTGGTCCTCCCGCAGCCGGGTGATTTCGTCGCGAAGAGCCATCAACCGGACGCGATCCTCACGAAGCGCTTTCAACTCCGCCGACTCCGGCCCGCCGGCCTGTTCGACGGCGAGCACGTGAGAGGCGAGGTCGGCGCGCGCGTCGGCCAACTGAGTTCTCAGGTTGGCGGCGTCGCGGTGCCCGAGATAGGCCACGGTTGTGGAGGACGCCGCCACCAGGGCGGCGAGGCCGAGTGAGATTTTGGCGGGATTCATAAGGGTGAGGGTCGCGGTGGTTGCAAGGGTGGAAACCGTCAGGGTCGAGGCCGCGGCGACGGCGATGGCCGAGGCCAGGGACGCCGGAGCGGCGACCACGCCGTACTGGCCCATACCCAACGCCAGGGCGGCGGCGGTCGACTTGATCCCGCGCCGCGCCAGGCCGTCCCGGAGCCGGACGAGGGCGCGATCGACCCGCATCCGCGCGGCATCGGAGCCGATCCCAAGCGCGAGGCCGACCTGGGCGAACGATTGCTGATCGAGGAATCGGAGAACGATGGCGTTGCGGTCGCGTTCCGGCAGTTCACCGAGCGCGTCATCGAGCACAGGGCGGATCTGCTCCCAGTGGACGGAGTCATCGGACTCGGATGGGTTCATGGCGGCGAGTTCGCGGTGGCGCCGGCGGGATTCGCCGCGCACCAGGGTCGCGGCGACGAACGACGCGTGCCGGTAGAGCCAACCGGCGAGCACGGTGGCCGCAGGCAACCCGGCCGCCTTCCGGCTGAGATCGGTGAAGACCTGTTGGGTGATGTCCTCGGCGAGCGCGGAATCGCCGTGGGCCCGGCGAACGGCGACGGAGTACACCAGGTTGATGTGGCGCTCCACGACCTCGCGGAAGGCGTCGTCGGACCCGGTGGCGCGATAGCGCTGCCAGGCGGTCGTGTCCGCGGGCATCACGTCGGATGGGGTCATCGGCATCCATTAGAAGCCGGCGGAGCCGGGAAACGAACGGACTATTTGGGGGGTTGGGATCCGGGGCGCGGGGGTACCGGGGGGCAGGTGTGGCCGGTTCGGGAGTTGGGGTGGGGTTGGGGGTCTCGCCGCCCCTGCAGGGCTCGTTTCCGCCTCCGCCCCTGCCACCCATGGCTCGCGCCATGGGCTACGGTTCTGTCGCCGCCCCGCGGCTTGGTCTCGGAGAGGGACAATCCCCAGCTACGACGCCCTGCGCTGTCTGGGGTCCGACCCCACGAATCAGGACGTTGCGGCGACGCAGGACGTCATGCGGGACGGATTCCCCTGCACCGCGGGAAGGCCGAACAGCCCCAGAATCGGCTCCCGGCATTCGCGCCCCGGCGCGAGGTTCGCAGGACCATGTGCTGGCCACATTCGGGACAGGCAGGGGCGTCATCCACAAGCCCCACGATGTCGTTTGCTGCTTTCACGGGCGCTACACCCGCGGGAACGACGTCCTGCACCGACCTGATCAACCTCAACAGTTCCGGGCCGTCGATCAGGCGGATCGGCTTGCCGCGAGCGAAGTCGCAGGCCTCGGGGGTGAAGGCCCCGGAGGTCACGATGATCGCTTCGGCAGCACCCTCGGCGGTCAGGATTCCGAACTGCTCCCGGACAACCTGGACCCCGACCGACTGCTGTCGCCACTGTTTGCATTGCACCAGGGACTTCGCCCCGTTCCGGGTCAGAACCAGGTCGACGCCGCCATCCGCACCACCCCCAGGGCAAGTGCTTCGACCACCGGCCCCTGGCCGACGCTCACCGTCGGAAGCACGAATCTGAGGATCAGGAACGCAACCGCACCGACAATGAGGCTGACCCACCAAGGGGCCAGGAGCAGAAGTTCAAGGGGGCTATGGTTTCGTCGTTTCATGTTCGGTGCCGTTTGCGTCCCGCGCCCGGTTCAAGCGGCCACCGCAGTCAGGCGAATGGCCTCCAGAGTACGCACCAACTCGTCCTCCTGCCATGAGTCAACGACCCCCTGGACGTCCTCCAGGCGTCCACCCCTTCGGTGTCATTTAATTTGAGTCAACGCGGGGTTCTGCGTCAGCCGGCCTAATGGCTTGAATTCTCTCCCTCGCCGTTCCACGATCCAAGTGTTCCCGGAAGCTGCGCTTCATCCGTTGCGACACTGTAGCCTCGCCATGTCCGAGGTCACCCAACTGCTTGATTCGATCGATGCTGGCGATCACCAAGCCGCCGAGCGATTGCTGCCGATTGTTTACGAAGAGCTCAGGAGACTGGCAGCGCAGAAGATGGCGATTCTTCCCGGGGGCCAGACCTTGCAGGCAACGGCGTTGGTCCATGAGGCCTAGGGTGTGTCTTCAAACCCCGAATCTGAGCCAATCGATGACCGCCGAGAGGTGAAGCCCGCCGCCGAAATGCACATCGCTCTTGTCATAGCGGGTACCCACCGCACGGA
>VFQN01000396.1_pt1 | contig 86080 bp, 80 predicted proteins | sample 3512371 | NCBI WGS metagenome assembly VFQN01 (sample SAMN10412370, study PRJNA504923) | tailings metagenome | isolation source: Replicate 2 from Balatoc abandoned mine | place: Philippines: Itogon, Benguet | collected 2017-08-28
TCAGGTAGTACTCGCGCTGGCTCTTCTCCATCTGGCGCTTGACGCGGCCGCGGATGCGCTTCTCCACCTGCAGGATGTCGAGTTCGCCCTCGACCACCTTCAGCAGGTGATCCAGGCGCTGCTTAACGTCGAGCATTTCCAGCACTTCCTGCTTCTGCTCGAGTTTGAGCGGCAGGTGCGCGGCAATGGTGTCGCCAAGGCGGCCGGCCTCGTCGATGCCGGCCAGCGAGGTCAGGATTTCCGGCGGAATCTTCTTGTTCAACTTCACGTACTGGTCGAACTGCTGAATCATCGTCCGCCGCATCGCCTCGGTCTCGTGGTCGGTCGCCGGATCGCTGGTGATCGGGGTGACCTGGACCGTGAAATGGGTCTTCACGTCCTCGATGCTGTGGATGCGCGCGCGCTGGCTGCCTTCGACCAGCACCTTCACGGTGCCGTCAGGCAGTTTCAGCATCTGCAGGATGTTGGCGCTGCTGCCGACGTCGTAGAGGTCTTCCGGGGCCGGCTCGTCCTTGGCTGCGGATTTCTGCGCCACCAGCACGATGCTTTTCCCCGCTTCCATCGCGGTTTCCAGCGCCTTGATCGATTTCGGCCGCCCCACGAACAGGGGAATGACCATGTGCGGGAATACCACCACATCCCTCAAGGGGAGCAGGGGCATTTCCATCTTGCTGATTTCATTGCTGATTTGGTCATTCATTGGCATCACCTGAGAGAGAGAACATGAGAACAGCTTGGGGCAGGGACCGGCAAATCAAGACGCATCGGCCGGCAAAACCCCGTTGCGGCAGCGTCACCGCTACCGCTCCGTCCACACCGGATGGAAACACTGTGCGGGCGGGCCCGCATCCGGCGGTTAGACGGTTGATCCGGCAACTTTGGGCGGGTCCGAGTAGATGAGCAGCGGCGGCGCGTCGCTGGTGATGGTACCTTCGTCGACCGCCACCTTGACGACGTTTTCCAGCGAAGGCAGGTCGAACATGGTGTTCAGCAGCGTGTGCTCGAGAATCGAGCGCAGGCCGCGAGCGCCGGTCTTGCGTGCCAGCGCCTTGCGTGCAATCGCACGCAGCGCAGCATCGCGCACTTCCAGTTCGACGCCTTCCATGCTGAACATTTTCTGGAACTGCTTGATCAGCGCGTTTTTCGGCTGGGTCAGAATCTCGATCAGTGCCGCCTCGTCGAGTTCCGCCAGCGTTGCCACCACCGGCAGACGACCGACGAATTCCGGGATCAGGCCGTACTTGATCAGGTCTTCCGGCTGGCAGTCGCGCAGGACCATCGCGATGTCCTTGCCGTTGTCCTTGCTGCGCACGTCGGCGCCAAAGCCGATACCGCTCTTCTCCGAACGCGCACGGATGATCTTGTCGAGGCCGTCGAAGGCGCCACCACAGATGAACAGGATGTTGGTGGTGTCGACCTGCACGAACTCCTGGTTCGGGTGTTTGCGGCCGCCCTGGGGCGGCACCGAGGCGATGGTGCCCTCGATCAGCTTCAGCAGCGCCTGCTGCACGCCCTCGCCCGACACGTCACGGGTGATCGACGGGTTGTCGGCCTTGCGCGAAATCTTGTCGATCTCGTCGATGTAGACGATGCCGCGCTGCGCCTTCTCGACGTCGTAGTCGCACTTCTGCAGCAGCTTCTGGATGATGTTTTCGACATCCTCGCCGACATAACCGGCTTCCGTCAGCGTCGTCGCATCCGCCATCACGAAGGGCACGTTGAGCAGCCGCGCCAGGGTCTGGGCGAGCAGCGTCTTGCCCGAACCGGTCGGGCCGACCAGCAGGATGTTCGACTTGGCCAGCTCGACCTCGTCGTTCTTGCCGACGTTGCGTAGCCGCTTGTAGTGGTTGTAGACCGCCACCGACAGGATGCGCTTGGCGACATCCTGGCCGATCACGTACTGGTTCAGGATGTCGCGGATTTCATGCGGCACCGGCAGGTCCGACTTGGCGCCCTTGGCACCCTGGTCGCCCTGGGTTTCCTCGCGGATGATGTCGTTGCAGAGCTCGATGCATTCGTCACAGATGAACACCGACGGTCCCGCGATGAGCTTGCGCACTTCGTGCTGGCTCTTGCCGCAGAACGAGCAGTACAGAAGCTTCTCACCGCCCACTTTTTCCGTCATGCCCGCAACCCTTTATCCGTTGTATTAACCTGCCTGCCCTATTGTGACCACCCGCTCCGGCGAAAATTCCGCCGGCCTCCGGCCCTATTTCACCGTATCCGTCCGGCTGACCAGGACCTTGTCCACCAGACCGTAGTTTACCGCCTGTTCGCCGGAAAGGAAGTTGTCGCGATCGGTGTCCTTTTCGATGGTTGCGATGTCCTGCCCGGTGTGCGAGGCGAGGATGGCGTTGAGCTTGCCCTTCAGATAGAGGATTTCCTTGGCATGGATCTCGATGTCCGAGGCCTGCCCCTGGAAACCGCCCATCGGCTGGTGGATCATCACCCGCGAATTGGGCAGGCAGAAGCGCTTGCCCTTGGCGCCGGCCGTGAGCAGCAGCGCGCCCATGCTGGCCGCCTGGCCGACGCACAGCGTCGACACGTCCGGCTTGATGAACTGCATGGTGTCGTAGATCGCCATGCCGGCGGTCACCGACCCGCCGGGCGAATTGATGTAGAAGGAGATGTCCTTGTCAGGATTCTCGGATTCCAGGAACAGCAGCTGGGCGACGATCAGGTTCGCCGTCACCTCGTTGACCGGACCGACCAGGAACACCACCCGCTCCTTCAGCAGACGCGAATAGATGTCATAGGCGCGTTCGCCGCGGCCGCTCTGCTCGATCACCATCGGGATCATGCCGAGGCCCTGCGGCTCCATCATCGCCTGCGGTTCGAAATAACGCGTCATTGGGCATTCCCCATCAATTCGTCAAAGGTCACGGCCTTGTCTTCGATCTTTGCAGTCGCCAGCGCCCAGGTCACGACATTTTCCTCAAGCACCACGGACTCGATGTCGCGCAGGCGGTCCGGAGACTGGTAGAACCACTTCACCACTTCCTGCGGGTGCTCGTAACTCTGCGCCTGTTCTTCCACCGCGGCGCGCACCTGCTCCGGCCTGGCCTGGAGGTTCTGCGCGCGCACCACCTCGGAGAGGATCAGCCCGAGGCTCACCCGGCGCTGCGCCTGCTTCTCGAACAGATCCGCCGGCAGCGGCATGTCGTCACGCACCGGTATGCCGCGGGAAGCAAGGTCCTGCTTCGCCATCTCGCGCAGGCGGTCGATTTCCATGTCGATCAGCGACTTCGGCACCTCGAGGCTGGTCGCCGCCAGCAGCGCGTCCATCACCTGTTCCTTTACCTTGGCCTTCAGCCGCGCCCTGACCTCGCGCTCAAGGTTGCCGCGCACTTCTGCGCGCATTTTCGCCAGGTCCCCGTCGGCAATGCCCAGCGTCTTCGCGAACTCGGCGTCAATGGCGGGCAGCTTAGGCGCCGCCACTTCATTGACCTTCACCTCGAACACCGCGGTCTTGCCGGCCACTTCCTTGCCGGCATAGTCGTCCGGGAATTTCAGCTCGAAACTCTTGCTGTCACCGGCCTTCATGCCCGGCAGGCTCTTCTCGAACTCCGGCAGGAATCGGCCCTCACCGAGCACCACCTGCTGGCCTTCGGCCTTGCCGCCGGCGAACTCGGTGCCGTCGATCCTGCCGACATAATCCATGGTCACACGGTCGCCGCTTTCGGCTGCGCGCCCGGCCACCTCGAAACTCACGCGCTGCTTGCGCATGATCTCCAGCGTCTTGTCGACGTCGGCCTCCGACACCTCCAGCACCGGTCGCGACAGTGTGGACTTGGCCACATCGCCGACCACGACTTCGGGATAGACCTCGAAGGTCGCGCTGTACTGGAATTCCTCGGCGCCGTCCGCGGGCGGCACGGCATCGAATTTCGGATAACCGGCAACACGCAGCTTCTGCTCGTTTACGGCATCACCGAAGGTTTTCTGCAGCGTGTCGCCCAGCACTTCCTGGCGCACCTGCGGGCCGTACTGCTGGGCCACCACCTTCAGCGGCACCTTGCCCGGACGGAATCCGGACATCTTGACGGTCCGCGCCAGCCGCTTGAGGCGGGTTTCCACCTCGCCATTGATTTCCGCCATGGGCACCGCAATGCTCAGTTTGCGCTCCAGGCTGCCCAGCGTTTCCAGATTCGCTTGCATCAATTCATTCCCTGTTGAGTTTCCGTAGTGTCAGTGCGGACTGGTGCGAAAGGAGGGACTCGAACCCACACGCCTCGCGGCGCCAGAACCTAAATCTGGTGCGTCTGCCAATTCCGCCACTTTCGCGCTGCAACATGCACCCTGACTGCCGGTGCCCGTGCCGCCTGCCTGACGCGTCATGCAACCCCTTGATTGTAATATACTCGCGGCTTCGGCGACATGGCCCCGGAGCAGAGTTCTCCGCGGGAAATCCGCGCCAAGCCCTTGATGGCAATCTCTTTTCCGGATCCCGTGGCCGTCGATCACTACGAAAACTTCCCCGTCGCCTCGATCCTGCTGCCGCGACGCCTGCGACGTCCCATAGCCCTCATTTACCGCTTCGCCCGCGAATCCGACGACTTTGCCGACGAAGGCGATGCGCCGGATGCCGAACGCCTGGCGCAGCTTGCCGGATTCAGCCGTGAACTGCAGCGCATAGAACGCGGTGAAACACCGGTCATTCCCTGGTTTTCCGAACTCGCCGCCGTGATCCGCGAACACGATCTGCCGCTGCCGGCCTTTCATGACTTGCTGTCGGCCTTCGCCCAGGACGTCACGGTCAAGCGTTACGCCACTTACGCCGACGTGCTCGACTACTGCCGCCGCTCCGCCGACCCGGTCGGCCGCCTGCTGCTGGCACTCTACGGCGCCGCGACGCCGAAAAACCTCGAATACTCCAGCGCCATCTGCTCGAGCCTGCAGTTGATCAACTTCTGGCAGGACGTCGCCATCGACTGGAAAAAAGACCGTGTCTATTTCCCGCAGGACGAGATGCAACATTACGGCATCAGCGAAGCGCAGATCGCCGCCGGCGACTGCAGCGGCCGCTGGACCGAGTTCATGGCCTTCCAGACCGCACGCACCCGCGCCCTGCTCGACTCCGGCCGGCCGCTGGGCCGCATACTCAAGGGGCGCATCGGCCTCGAAATGCGCATGATCATCGCCGGCGGTGCGCGCATCCTCGACCGCATTGACGCCGTCCGCGGCGACGTGTTCCGGCACCGGCCGGTGCTGACCAAACCCGACTGGGCGCTGATGTTCGGGCGCTCGCTGCTCGCATGACCGACGCCCACCAGTATTGCCAGGACAAGGCCGCCGCGAGCGGCTCGAGCTTCTATTACAGCTTCATGTTCCTGCCGCCGGAGCGGCGGCGGGCGATCACCGCGCTCTACGCCTACTGCCGCGAGGTCGACGACGTGGTCGACGAATGCACCGATCCCGGCGTCGCGCGCACCAAGCTCGCCTGGTGGCGCGAGGAGCTGCGCCGCCTCTACACCGGCCAAGCGCAGCATCCGGTGACCCGCGCGCTGGCCGATGCGGTCGGCGCCTGCGGCATCACCGAGGACCAGCTCGCCACCGTCATTGACGGCATGGCGATGGACCTCGAATACAACCGTTACCCCGATTTCGACACGCTGAAACTCTACTGCCACCGCGTCGCCGGCATCGTCGGCCTGATGTCGGCGCGCATCTTCGGCTACAGTGATCCGCGCACGCTGGACTACGCGGAGCAGCTGGGCCTCGCCTTCCAGCTGACCAACATCATCCGCGACGTCGGCGAGGACGCGCGACGCAACCGCGTCTACCTGCCGCTCGACGAACTCGCGGCGGCCGGCATCGAAGCCTCGCAGATCGTCCATGGCGGCGCGCAGCTGCAAACGCAGGACAGCTTCCGCGCACTGATGGCACAGCAGGTCAAACGCACGCTGGACACCTATGAGCAGGCCTTCGCGCTGCTGCCGCCTCAGGACCGTAAGCCGCAGCTACCGGGCATCATCATGGCGGCGATCTATCGCACGTTGCTGGAGGAAATCCGCGACGACGGCTGCCGGGTGCTGACTCACCGCACCTCGCTGACGCCTCTGCGCAAACTGTGGATTGCATGGAAAACCTGGCTGAAAGAGTGACGGGTAGCGATCGAATTCAGAATCTGTAACGAAGGAAGGACGCAATGGAACTGGAACTGAAAAACAAGACCGCGCTGGTCACCGGCACCAGCCAGGGCATCGGCCGCTGCATCGCGAAAATGCTCGCCGCCGAAGGCGTGAAAGTCTGCGTTGCCGCGCGCCGCCGCAATCTGCTCGAGGAACTTGCAGCGGAGATCACCAGCACCGGCGGCGCGGCACCGACCATCGTCGAGATCGACATCATGGAGGAGGGCGCGCCGCAGAAACTCGCCGATGCCGCGCGCGCTGCACTCGGGCACATCGATATCCTGGTCAACAGCGCCGGCGGCAGCCGGCCGGCGATCCCCATTGATGCGCCGGAGGAGGAATGGGAAAGCGTGATGCGCCTGAACTTCGTGCGCGTGCGCCAGCTCACCCACGCCGTGCTGCCGGACATGATCGCGCGCAAATGGGGCCGCGTGATCAACCTTTCCGGCAAATCCGAGCCCGACTCGCTGCTCGCCGCGACGCCGGCAAAGGCCGCCATTCACGGCTGGTCCAAGGGCCTGTCGCGCGAAGTCGGCCGGCACGGCATCACCGTCAACTGCTTGGCGCCCGGCCGCATCATGAGCGAGCAGATCCGCCGCAAGTACTCGGCCGAGTTCCGCGCCCACGAGGAAAAACACGAGATCCCGCTGGGCCGTTACGGCGAGCCGGAGGAAATCGCCGCAATGGCGGTGTTTCTTGCTTCGGCGCGCGGCAGCTATGTCACCGGTACGGTGATTCCCGTCGACGGCGGCATGCGACGTTATGCATTCTAAAAATATCAATAAAATCAAATGCTTGTAAAAAAGTAAACCACAAAATCTCACGTCCCGCCACTTTCCGCGCTGTCATCTCCGCTGCCAACCCCGCAGCCGCGCCGTCACTCTAAGTATTGAACCGGTAGCGTTGCGCGACACCCTATCCGTCGCGGGCCGCCACATTGTGCGCAGCCCGGGCACGGATGCCATCACTTTGTGCTAATAAAAAGAGGATCAACAGGGGGGGCCTGCGTCGTGCCGCACAACATCAGCCTGATCACCACCATCGCCGCCGCTTTCGGGCTGGCGCTGATCTTCGGCCTCATTGCCGCGCGCCTGAAACTGCCGACGCTGGTCGGCTACCTGCTGGCCGGCGTGCTGATCGGCCCGCACACTCCAGGCTTCATTGCCGACGCCGATCTGTCGGCCCAGCTCGCCGAGATCGGGGTGATCCTGCTGATGTTCGGAGTCGGGCTGCATTTCTCGCTGCAGGACCTGCTGGCGGTGCGCAAGATCGCCCTGCCCGGCGCCATCACGCAGATGACGGTCGCCACGCTGATGGGGCTGGGCGTCTCCCAGCTCTGGGGCTGGAGTTTCGGCGCGGGGCTGGTGTTCGGACTGGCGCTGTCGGTGGCCAGCACGGTGGTGCTGCTGAAGGCACTGGAAGCGCGGGGCATGCTCGATTCGATGACCGGACGCATCGCCGTGGGCTGGCTGGTGGTCGAGGACCTGGCGATGGTGCTGGTGCTGGTGCTGCTGCCGCCGCTGGCCGGCTGGCTGGGCGGCGACGCCCGCGGACTCACGGGAGCCGGCGCCGACGACCGCAGCGTCTGGACTACGCTCGGCCTGACCCTGGGCCAGGTCGGGCTGTTCGTGCTGCTGATGCTGGTGGTCGGCAAACGCCTGTTCCCGTGGATCCTGTGGCAGGTCGCGCGCACCGGATCGCGCGAGCTGTTCACGCTGTGCGTGATTGCCGCCGCCATGGGCATCGCCTACGGCTCGGCCGCGCTGTTCGGCGTGTCCTTCGCGCTGGGCGCCTTCTTCGCCGGCATGGTGCTGCGGGAATCCTCGCTAAGCCACCGCGCCGCCGAGGAATCGCTGCCGCTGCGCGACGCCTTCTCGGTGCTGTTCTTCGTCTCGGTGGGCATGCTGTTCGATCCGCGGATGCTGATCGACGAGCCCCTGCGCATCCTGGTCGTGGTGGCGATCATCATCATCGGCAAGACGGCCGCCGCCTTCGCCATCGTGCTCCTTTTCCGTTACCCGCTGAACACCGCGCTGACGGTGTCGGCGAGCCTCGCCCAGATCGGCGAGTTCTCCTTCATCCTCGCCGGCCTCGGCGTCGCGCTGAAGCTGCTCCCGACCGAAGGCCAGAACCTGATCCTCGCCGGCGCCGTGGTCTCGATCGCCCTCAACCCGCTGGTGTTCAGCGCGATCGAGCCGCTGCAGAAATGGATACGCGCGAAATCGGGGCTTGCCCGCGCGATGGAACGCCGCGACGACCCGCTGGCGGAGCTGCCGATGAACACCGACCAGAAACTGCTGACCGGCCATGTGCTGATCGTCGGCTACGGCCGCGTCGGACGGCGCATCAGCGACAGCCTGCTGCAGCAGGGTATACCCGTGGTGGTCGCCGAACAGAACCGCGAGGCGGTCGAACTGCTGCGCCGCAACGGCATCCCCGCGGTATCCGGCGACGCGGCAGAACCGGCGGTGCTGATCCAGGCCCATGTCGCCCGCGCGGCCATCCTGGTCATCGCCACGCCGGACACCGCACGCGCGCGCAAGATGATGGAGACCGCGCGCATGCTGAACCCGGACATCGACATCATCGTGCGCACCCACAGCGACGAGGAGGCCGCGCTGCTGCGCAAGGAAAGCGCCGACGAGGTGTTCATGGGCGAACACGAACTGGCGCTCGGCATGACCCGCCACATCCTCGACCGCATTGCCGCTGGCGAGGCCGAAAGGCGCGCGGAAAATCCGGGCTCATGAAGGTCAACCGCAAATGCCGGGAAATGCCATGACGAACAACCCGCCGCCGCAACAGCCGCCCCCCGGAGAGGCGGCAGCCTGGCACCACCTGAAAGCCGAAGCGGTGCTGGAACAGCTCGGCAGCAATGCGCGCGCGGGACTGTCAGCCGCCGAAGTCGCGCGCCGGCTGCAGCTGCACGGCCCGAACGAGCTGCCGCCGCCGCACAAACGCCCACCATGGCTGCGCTTCCTGCTGCAGTTCCACAACGTGCTCATCTACGTACTGCTCGGTGCCGCAGTCATCACCGCGCTGCTGCAGCACTGGATCGACACCGGCGTGCTGCTCGGCGCCGTGATCATCAACGCCATCATCGGCCACATCCAGGAGGGCAAAGCCGAGGATGCGCTTGATGCCATACGCAAAATGCTGTCTCCGCGCACCATCGTCATGCGCGGCGCCGAGCGCGCCGAAATCGAAGCAAAGGACCTGGTGCCGGGCGACATCGTCGCCCTCGCCTCCGGCGACAAGGTACCGGCGGACCTGCGCATCATCACGGCGCGCAGCCTGCGCGCCAGCGAGGCCGTGCTGACCGGGGAATCCGAGGCGGTCGAGAAAACCGCGGACCCCGTGGACGCCGCCGCGGTGCTCGGCGACCGCAGCTGCATGCTCTACTCCGGCACGCTGATCGCCTCCGGCCAGGCCAACGGCGTGGTCGTCGCCACCGGCAAGACCACCGAGATCGGCCGCATCAGCACGCTGCTGGAGCAGGTCGAGAGCGTGACCACGCCGCTGCTGCGGCAGATGGCGCGCTTCAGCCACTGGCTGGCGGTATTCATCCTCGGGGCGGTCGCGCTGACCTTCGTGCTCGGCGTGCTCTGGCGCGGACACGCGCCAGCGGACATGTTCATGATGGCCGTCGCGCTGGCCGCATCGGCCATCCCGGAAGGATTGCCGGCAATCATGACCATCACGCTGGCGATGGGCGTGCGCCGCATGGCGGCGCGCAACGCGATCATCCGCCGCCTGCCCGCGGTCGAAACCCTCGGCTCGGTGACGGTGATCTGCTCCGACAAGACCGGAACCCTGACCCGCAACGAAATGGCCGTGCAACGCGTGGCCACCGCCGGCCATGTCTTCGAGGTCAGCGGTGTTGGCTATGCACCGACCGGCGCATTCCATGTCCTCGGCAGCGCAGTCCAGCCCGGCGAACATCCGGAACTCACGGAACTGGTCCGCGCCGCCGCACTGTGCAACGACGCCTCCCTCAGCCACAACGACGGCGAATGGCGGATGCAAGGCGATCCCACCGAAGGCGCGCTGCTGACGCTGGCCCTGAAGGCCGGACTGGATCTTGCCGCGGAAACCGGAGCGCTGCCGCGCACCGACGTGATCCCCTTCGAATCCGAACACCGGCTGATGGCCACGCTGCACCACGACCATGAAGGCCGCGGCATCATCTACGTCAAGGGCGCGCCGGAGCGGATACTCGAATTCTGCGACCGCCAGGGCCCGCAGGCAGCGCCGCTGGACCCGGACTACTGGCGCAGGCAGGCCACCGACCTCGCCGCACGCGGCCTGCGCGTGCTCGCCGTGGCCGCCAAGCCGGTACCCGGCGCACAGCGCGAGGTACGGTTTTCCGACCTCGAGGACGGCGCCCGCCTGCTCGGCCTGCTCGGCATCATCGATCCGCCGCGGGAGGAGGCGGTGGCCGCCGTCGCTGAGTGCCACGCCGCCGGCATACGCGTGAAAATGATCACCGGCGACCACGTCGACACCGCGCGCGCGATCGGCGCCGAACTCGGCATCGGCCGCGGCAAACCTTCGCTGACCGGGGCCGAAATCGAGGTCATGGACGACGAGCGGCTGCGTGAGGTCGTCGCCGATATCGACGTCTTCGCCCGCGCCAGCCCCGAGCACAAGCTGCGCCTGGTGCAGGCGATGCAGGCCAACGGCGAGGTGGTGTCGATGACCGGCGACGGCGTCAACGACGCGCCGGCGCTCAAGCGCGCCGATGTGGGCGTGGCGATGGGCCTCAAGGGCACCGAGGCCGCCAAGGAAGCCGCGCACATGGTGCTGGCCGACGACAACTTCGCCACCATCGGCAACGCGGTGCGCGAAGGCCGCGCGATCTACGACAACATCCGCAAGTTCGTGCTGTTCATGCTGCCGACCAATGGCGGCGAGGCGCTGGTCGTGATCTCCGCGATACTCTTCAACCTGCCGCTGCCGCTGACGGCGGCCCAGGTGCTGTGGATCAACCTCGCCACCTCGAGCACGCTCGGCCTCGCGCTGGCTTTCGAGCCACCGGAACACAACGTCATGCGGCGCGCGCCGCGCGACCCGAAGGAGCCCCTGCTGTCGCTGTTCTTCGTCTGGCGCGTGATCATGGTGTCAGTGCTGATGCTGGCCGGCGCAATGGGCCTGTTCCTGTGGGAAATCTCGCGCGGCACCAGCCTTGAGACCGCGCGCACCATGGCGGTGAGCGCGGTGGTGGTCGCCGAGATGTTCTACCTCTTCAACAGCCGCCACGTGTTCCACACCACGCTCTCGCGCGAGGGTCTTTTCGGCAATCCAAAGGTGCTGATCGTGGTCGCCGTGTGCGCCGCGCTACAGCTCGCCTTCGTATACGCCCCGCCGATGCAGGCGGTTTTCGGATCCACCGCCCTGGGCATCGGCGAATGGTCGCTGGTGCTGCTGGCCGGCGTCATGGTCTTCAGTGTCGCCGAACTGGAAAAATGCCTGATCCGCCGCCTCGGCTGGAGCCTGCGCGGCGGTGCATGACATGAACACGCAACTGGGAGGCACGCCATGAACACATTCCGCTCGCTGCTGGCCGCAACCGATTTTTCGGAGGACGCCCAGAACGCCTGCAGGCGCGCCGCGCTGATCGCCCGCGAACAGGACGCGCCGCTCGAACTGCTGCATGTCATCAACGAGCCGTCATTGGCGCTGCTGCGGGGCTTCTTCCCCGAGGCCGCCGCCGCGGTCTCCGCCGGCGCTGAAAAGGAACTGGAAGGATTCAGGGCAAGCCTTGCCGCCGGCAACGGCATCAGCGCGACGGCAGTGCTGAAAATCGGCAAGGTCACCGCCGAAATCCTCTCTGCCATGACGCGCGCCGGACTGCTGGTGGTCGGCGCCCGCGGCCACAACCCGTTGCGCGACCTGCTGCTCGGCAGCACCGCGGAACGCCTGCTCTCGAGATGCCCCTCCCCCGCGCTGGTGGTGAAGCGCCCGGCAAAGGCATCCTACCGGCGCGTCCTTGCCGCAGTCGATTTTTTCCCCTGTTCCGCGGCTGTGCTGGCCACGGCCGCGGCGATCGCACCCGCAGCGGAAATTCAGATCTGCCATGCCTTCGACCTGCCTTTCGAGGGCAGGCTGTGGATGGCCGGCGTGGCCGACGAGCAGATCGACCGTTACCGCGCCGGGGCGCGCCAGCAGGCGCTGTCAGACATCCAGCGGCTGGCGGACACGGTGCCGGCACTGGAGAAACGCAGGGCACTGCCGGCCGTGATGCGCGGCGATCCCGCGCACGTGATCCTCGACCAGGAAACCGCCCGCGACGCCGACCTGATCGTCATCGGCAAGCAGGGCCAGTCGGTGCTGGAGGAATTCCTGCTCGGCAGCGTCACCCGCCATGTACTGGCAGATTCGAAATGCGACGTGCTGGTGGTCAACGCACGTTGATGCGGCGCAATCCGGCCTGCGGGCGATAAAAAAACCGGCGCCAGACGCGCCGGTTTTTTAAAGCCGGGAAACGGAACCCCTACTTCTTGGCCTTCAGCGCATCGATCCGTTTTTTCTCCTCGGCACGGATCGCCGCCATCAGCTTTGCGTCGGGCTCCTTCCACTTGCCACCTGCCGCATTGGCCATATACGCCACGGCCTTTGCAAATTCCTCCTGCGACAGGTTCGGATTACCGCCGCGGGCCGGCATGCCGCGAACCCCCACCCAGGCATGTGCCGTCAGCACCGCCTGCCCTTCCTTGATCAGCGGCGCCCAGGCCTTGGCATCGCCCAACTTCGGGGCATTGGCGACGCCCGCAGTATGGCAAACCATGCAAACATCCTTGTAGACCTGCTCGCCGGATTTCTGCTGCGCCTGGGCAATGCCGCCGGATCCGCATGCCAACAGCGCCAGCGCCATCCCCGTCGCTCCCGAAAATCTCATTTCCCGGCTCCTTTTTTCCGACATTGTGAATTGCAACAATGCATCCAACGTCCGGAGCCGGGCTGCGGTTTACTTCGGCGCCTTCGCCAGCCCCAGCTCCGTCAGGATCGCCTTGATCTCGCCGTACTCGCCGGCAATGTAGCTGGTGGTGTCGGCGCTGTTGCGGTAGCTGTTCGACATTTGCGCCGCCGCCAGGTCGTCGTTCCATTCCTTGCTCTGCGTCAGGGTGCGGAAGGCGTTGTCCCAGTACGCCACCTGCGGCGCGCTGAGTCCCTTGGGTGCGATCACCAGCCGCCAGTTATCGGCGACCATCGGCAAACCGGCCTCCTTCGCCGTCGGCAGGCTGGCCAGCGCGCCGGGCAGGCGCTGGGGCGCGGCGATCGCCAGAGTGCGCATGGTGCCCGCCGCGGTGGGGGCCGCCAGCGACGAAGCCGAATTCACCCACAGCGTGACATGGCCGCCCAGAGTCGCCGCCAGCGCCTCGCCGCCGCCGTTGTAGATGACCACCTTCAGTTTCCTGACGTCGGCACCCGCGGCTTTCGCCAGCAGGCCGGCCGCGATGTGATTGGCGCCGCCGGCGCTGCTTGAAGTGCCGATGGTCACGGAGCCCGGATCCTCCTTCAGGGCCTTCGCCAGGTCGGCGAGCGTCCTGTACGGCGAGTCCGCCTTGACCGCGAAGCCGATGTACTCGCTGATCAGCAGCGATATCGGCGTGAAATCGGAATAGGTCACCGTGCTGCGGCCGGTGATGTGGTTGGTGACCAGGTTGTACGAGGTCACCAGAAGGAAATGGCCGTCGCCGGCCTTCGGCCCGAGATAGGCCCAGCTCACCGCACCGCCGCCGCCCGGCCGGTTGACCACCGTGGTGGTCACCGGCAGCGCCTTCTGGTCCTGCCAGATTTTCTGGATCAGCCGCGCGGTGCGGTCGGTGCCGGTGCCGGGACTGGACCCGACAATGATCTCGACATTGCGCTCGGGCTTCCACGCGGACTGCGCAACGGCGGTGCCGCCGGACAGGGCAAGCACTGCGGCGATTGTGAATGCGATCATCTTTTTCATGTACCCCTCCTTGATTAAAACCATCGGCACAGCAGCCATCCGTGTAAAAACTAAGAACCCTGACTCTCGCGCAAGCCTGCGCGGCTTGCAGGACAGCCCCATAATCCCTTCATCCGCGATGCGGCATCCCTGAACCATACGACAGATTGATCAGGCCGCAACCCCGGAGTCCACCATGACTACAGATGCTGCATTCTCCGCGGACCGTTCGCGAAAGCCGTCAAGCACCCCGCGTATGCAATCAAGGAGGGCCAGCGCATTGGCGCCCAGCGGCTGCCGCGCCTGGTGCACATAGCCGAACAGCATCCAGCGCTCCGGCTCCAGGGGACGCATCACCAGCCCGCGGGGATCGATGGCCTGCGCGCAGAGCCGGTCGAGCAACGCCACGCCGACCCCGTCACGCACCAGCTGGCAGGCCATCAGCGAGGAGCGGGTCTCCACGGCATAACGCGGCCGCACGCCGCCGGAACCGAGAAAATCATCGATCTGCTTGCGCCAGCGCTGCCCCGGCCACAGCCCCAGCAGCGGCTCGGCAGCGAGGTCCCGCGCGGTAACGCTGGCCTTTGCCGCCAGGCGGTGGTGTTCCGGCAGCACGGCCTCGATGCGCACCCGGAATAGGCCGTGGTTTTCGATTTCGACCAGCGGATGGGCGACTGGCAGCGAAATGATGCCGAGGTCGTAGAGTCGCGTGCCAACGATGCCCTCGATGCCGAATCGCGATTGCATGTCGACGGAAACGCGGATGTCGGGATGCTCCTTGCAGAACAGCGCAAGCGCCGGAGACAGCAGCCCCTGTCCGATGCGCGGACCGGTGACCAGCCTGAGCTGGTTCTGCGAGCGGGAACGGATGTCGCTGGCGATGCGCGGAATCTCGTCAAAGCCGGCGAGAATGTGTTCGGCCTCACGGTAGAAAATCTCGCCCTGGGGCGTCAGCGTCAGGCGCCGCCGCGTACGGTGGAACAGCCGCAGCCTGAGCTCGGCCTCGAGCAGGGCGATCAGCCGGCTCGCCGCCGAGGCACTCAGGCTCATGCTCTCGGCGGCCGCCGACAGCGACCCGGTCGTCACGACCAAGCGGAACAGGCGCAATCCCCGGACATTCATATGACGGGACCTGACTGGACAATAATTAATTGATTATAAATAAATTTTCTGAATCATTTCGAAAAAATGCAAATTACCGACATCTAATTCTAATTTTCCGCAATGGCTTACCGGCTAAAGTGCCTGAAAACAAACAAACTGCGCGGTTGACACTGCTGCCGGCCGCACCCAGGCCAAGTACACCATTGATCCGAGGAGAATGAACCATGAGATCCACGACCGCCTCTTCCTGCCTGGCGCTGGGCTTGCTCGCGTCAGCCGCATTGCCTGCGCTGGCACAGTCGAATTACCCGGACCGCGCGTTGCGCCTGATCGTGCCTTTTGCCGCCGGCAGTGCGACCGACTCCTCGGCGCGGATCTTCAGTGTCCAGATGGCCAGCCAGATTGGCCAGCAGATCGTCGTCGACAACCGCGCGGGCGCGGGCGGCGCCATCGGCATGCAGGCGCTGGTCAAGGCCGCGCCCGACGGCTACACCATTGCCTATGCCGGCGCCGGTCCGCTCGCCATCAATCGCAGCATGTCAGCCAACCTGCCGTACGATGTCGAGAAGGAAGTGCAGGCCATTTCGCAGGCGATCTCTTCGCCGCTGCTGCTGGCCGTCTCGCCGACCCTGCCGGTCAAAAGTGTCAAGGACATGATCGCGCTGGCCAAGGCGCGTCCCAACCAGCTGTCCTTCGGTTCGGCCGGAAACGGCACCGTCGGCCATCTCGCGGGCGAGTATTTCAAGAGCCTCAGCAAGACCGACATCCTGCATGTGCCCTACAAAGGGGGCGCGCAAGCGGCAGTCGATACCATGTCGGGGTTTGTGCAGTTTCTGTTTGACCCGACCAGCAGCCTGGCCCCGCATGTGACCAGCGGTCGCCTGCGCGGCCTCGCCGTGACCGGTCCCCGCCGCGCCAATGCCTTCCCCAACCTGCCGACCGTCGCTGAATCCGGCCTGCCCGGCTACGAAGTCACCACCTGGGGCGGCATTATCGGCCCGGTGGGCATTCCCCGGAACATCGTCAACCGCCTCAGCGAAGAAGTGCAGAAAGCGGCCAAGTCGTCCGCGGTCATCGAGCGTTATGCGGTGCTGGGTTCCGACCCGATCGGCACGACGCCGGAGCAATTTACCGAGTTCATCCGCAAGGAATACCTGAAGTGGGCTGAAGTCATCAAGCGCGCGGGTCTGAAGCAATAACCGCCGGCGGCAGACACCTCCCGCCCGCGCCGGAGCCGCCGTCCCGCAAACCGATACCTTCGGAACGTCACCATGCCGCGCATAATGTCACCCAGCGCCGCTCCCGCAAGGGTGGCCGCGGTCCGGGCCCTGTTCAGCCGCCGCAGCCTGTGGCAATCCTGGCTGGACATCGAAGCGACGCTGGCCGAAGTCCAGGGCGAGCTTGGCATCATTCCGGCGGCGTCCGCCGCCGAGATCCGCAGCAAGGCAAATTTCGACACCATCAGCGAAGAGGCCCTTGCCGCCGACGCGGACCGCACGATGGCGCCGGTGCTGTCACTGGCCCGCGCGCTGAGCGCCGCCTGCTCGCCCGAGGCCGGCGGCCACGCGCACTGGGGCGCCACCACCCAGAACGTCATGCAGACCGGCCGCACCCTGCTGATGCGGCGCGCCCACGCGGCATTCATGGAACGTTTTGGCGAGATGCTGGACAAGCTTGCCGGCCTTGCCGAAACCCATGCCGAAACGCTGACCGTCGCCCGCACCAACTACCGCCACGCCCTGCCCGTGACATTCGGCTTCAAGGTGGCCGGCTGGATCGAGGAAATGCTCCGCCATCGCGACCGTTTTGCCGGCGCCGAACCCCGGGTATTCATGTCGCTGTGGGGCGGCGCGGTGGGCGCGATGCATGCCTTCGGCGAGCATGGCCCCGAAATCAACCGGCGGCTGTCAGAGCGGCTGGGGCTGCACCCCATGCGCGTGCCCTCGCGCGCCGCCACCGACCCTGTCGCCGAATACGTCATGCTGCTCGCGCTGTTCAGCGCGACCTGTTCCAAGATCGCCCGCGGACTATACTCGCTGATGGCCGACGAATACTCCGAGATCAGCGAACAACTTGGCGGCGACGTCGTCGGCTCGAGCACCATGCCGCACAAGATCAACTCCAAGGTCGCCGTGGAAGCCATCGCCCTCGCAGCCCAGCTGCGTTCGCAGGTGCCGCTCGCGCTGGAGGCCATGCAGCCCTCGCATGAAGGTGATGTCGCCAACAACTGCATGATGTACGGCCAGATGGAAACCATCTGCCCGATGGCCTACGAACTGGTCGACGCCATGGACGAAATGCTCGGCTGCATCGCGGTCGATGCCGGCCGCATGCGCCGCAACCTCGACCACTCGGCCGATTACATCGCCGCCGAAAACGCGATGATGGTGCTGGCGCCGGTGATCGGCCGCAACCGCGCCCACGACCTGTTGCATCACGCCATTGAGCACGCCGTGGCGCAGCCGGGAAGCCTGGTTGACGAACTCTGGCAGCACGATGAAATCCGCGGCGCCCTCAGCCGGCAGGCGCTCGAACAGGCGCTGGATCCGCGGCACTACACCGGCCGCAGCGCCGAGATGGCGCGGGAAATGGCCATCAGCGCGAGGCTCGCCGCCCGCGAAATCCGCGGGAACGGCACACAGACCTTTTCAGGACGGGAATCCGTCCAGCCGAACAATCCATCCGCAGAAGGAGCGCCGCAATGCAGAATCGCCCGGGCAACATCCTGAAGTCCCTGCTGCTCGCCGCAGTTCTCGCAGCCACCACCACGGCATACGCGGCCGCACCCGCCGTCAAGGCGCCGAAGCCCGACACGCCCAAGCGCGTGCTGTTCGTCGGCAACAGCTACTTCTACTACAACGCCAGCCTGCATTTCCATGCGCGGCGCGTCGCGCTGGCCGCCGATCCGGCCTGGGCAAAACCCTTCGAATACAAATCCGCGACCATCGCCGCCGCGCCGCTCGCGCATCACAACATCGAGCACCTGATCACGCCCGGCAACCTGGGCGTGAAGGAGCCATTCGAGCTGGTGATCCTCCAGGGCAACAGCACCGACGCCCTGAGCGAGCGCGGACGGAACGGCTTCCGCGAGAAAGCCGTCGAGTTCAGTGAAATGATCGCTAAACGCGGCGGCATGACCGCGCTCTACATGCCCCCGGCACACGTCAAGCCGAGCAAGCAGGCGGCCGACCCCGAGATGATGCGCAAGACCGAAGAACTCTATGTGTCGGTGGGCAACAAGATCGGCGCGCTGGTGATTCCGGTCGGCCTCGCCTTCGAGGAAGCCTACCGCCGCCGTCCCGACATCCAGCTGCACCAGCCCTACGACGGCAGCCACCCGACACTGCTCGGCACCTTCCTCGGCGCCTACACGGTGTACGCCACGCTCTACGGCAAATCGCCGGTCGGCAACGGCTACGATTTCCACGGCCAGGTCGGCGCCGGGGATGCGGCCTTCCTGCAGCAGGTCGCCGATGACACGGTGAAGAAGTTCTTCGGACGCTGATCGGTAACCGCCCGCGCAGAATCAGGCACGCCGAACCGGATACGGCAATTGACCTGAAAGATGGAAGGAGGGACACCATGCAGACCGATACCATCTCCGCCGCAAAAACGCTGCTGCTGCTGCTTGCCGCGTTCCTGCTGCCCCCGGCAGCCGGCGCCGCCTCACCGGCCGTCAGGGCACCGCAAGTCGACACGCCCGCGCGCGTGCTGTTCGTCGGCAACAGCTACCTCTATTACAACGACAGCCTGCACAACCATGTGCGGCGGATGGTGGTCGCCGACAATCCCGCCCTCGAAAAAACGCTGCAGTACAAGTCAGCCACCATCGGCGGCGCCAACCTCGCGCACCACAACATCGACCACCTGACCGAACCCGGCCGCATCGGCATCAAGCTGCCGTTCCAGCTGGTCATCCTGCAGGACGGCAGCGCGGCCCCGCTTTCTGAAGAACGCCGTGCGCTGTCGATGGAAAAGATCCGCGAATACAGCGAAATCATCCGCAAGCGCGGCGGCCGGGTGGCGCTCTACATGAATCATGCCTACGTGCCACCGCACAAGCAGGCCAAACCCGAAAACATCCGCCTCACCGAAAGTCACCACCTGGCGGTCGGCAACGAGATCAATGCACTGGTCATTCCCGTCGGCCTGGCATTCGAGGAAGCCTATCGCCGGCGCCCTGACATGAAACTGCACAAGGACTTTGACGGAACTCACCCCGAACTGATTGGCACCTACCTCGCCGCCTGCGTGGTGTATGCCAGCGTGTACGGCAAGCCGGCGCTGGGCAATGCCTATGATTATTTCGGCAAGATCAGCAAAGACGACGCCGCCTTCCTGCAGCAGGTCGCCGATGACACGGTGAAGAAGTTCTTCGGACGCTGAACGCAGCACCATTCACCCTCATTCCGCCGCTGTGCGGAATGAGGGTAAAAACACAAAAATATCAATAAAAACAATTACTTATATTACTTCTGCGCCTTGACCAGCTTCTGCACGTTCCAGTTCAGCGAATCCGCGACATAGATGTTGTCCTGCGCATCCAGCGCAAGGTAATGCGCCTCGCCGTAACGGTTGGGCCCCTTGCCCTGGCCGCCGGTGGCGGCGAGCAGTTCGAGATCCATGTCGAGCTTCATGATCCGCCCCGCATGGCCGTGCGCCATCATGATGTGTTTTTTGTCGCTGCACAGCGCGAGGCCGCAGGGCGTGCCCGGATGTTTTTTCTCGCGCAGGAACCTGCCGTCGGCATCGAAGACCTGCAGCCGCTGGTTGGAACGGTCGGCGATGATGACCTGCCCTTTCGGATCGACCAGCACCGCATGCGGCTGGTTGAACTGGCCGGCCTCCTTGCCCTCGCCGCCCCAGGTGGTCAGGAAATTGCCGTCACCATCGAACTTGATCACCCGCGACTCGCCCTTGCCGTGGCCCTGGGTCACGTAAACCTCGCCCTTCGGACCGAAGGCGATGTCGTTGGGCTCGTTGAAGCAGCGCAGGTGCCCGGCCTGGTGCCAGTCGGTGGCGCGCCCCTTGACGCCCAGCACCATCCGGATGCGGCCTTCGGGATCCATCTTGACGACGATGTGGGCGACGGTGTCGGTGACCCAGATGTTGCCTTGGGCATCCAGCTTGAGGCCATGCGGATTGTCGAACACGCCGCGCCCCAGTGAACGCAGGTACATGCCCTCGGGATTGAACTCCATCAGCGCGTGTTCGCTGCGGGTGAAAACGAGGACGTTGCCGTTCGCGCGCACCGCCACCGCCGAACAGGGCCCGAAGTTCAGGCCTTCCGGCAGTTGGAAAATATCCGGCACCACACGGTAATCCAGTTCCGGAACGTTCTGCTGTACGGTAATCGTGGCAGCCTGTGCCATGGCTCACTCCTTGGAATGCGTTGTTGTTGTCGTGCGCGATGAACCGCGCACCCGTGGCCGGAGGATAACGCGGAAATCCGGACACCGTGGTGCACAGTCCACGGCACGAGCACCGGAACGGTGATCCGCGCCCTGAAACGCACCGCGGCGGTGCGCCCGCCGGCATCCGCGAATATCGTAAGTTCGGCCGCAGCGCAGCGACTGACTTTCATGTCCACAACTGCGAGCCTTCGATGACTGCCACCGCCCCCACCCGCCTGTTCCATTTCGTCGCCGGCAACACCGGCCCCTGGCATATCGAAGAGGCGCGATGGATCTGCGGTGATCCGCTGCCCGCCGCTACGCATATCGCCGTTCTGCCGGACACCCCGGGGTTTAAGGCAAGCGCTGCAGCCTGGTCGCTGCGCGGCATCACCAGCAACGAACGTTACGTCACCCGCGCCGAAAAATCCGCGCTGACTGCCGTGCAGGAAGGCCTGGGCCGGCCGCAGGCAACCCGCGCCGCGCTGATCCCCATCCGCAAGAACGCCGCCTGGTGGGCACTGCCCCAGGACGAACGGCGGCAGATCCTCGAGGAACAGTCGCAGCATATCGCCATCGGCCTGAAATACCTGCCCGCGATCGCGCGCCGCCTGCACCACTGCCGCGACCTCGGCGGCAGCGAACCCTTCGACTTCATCACCTGGTTCGAATATGCACCCGAACACGGCGGCGCCTTCGATGAACTCGTCGCCGCGCTGCGGGCCTCGGTGGAATGGCAATACGTCGAACGCGAAGCCGACTTCCGCCTGATCCGCAACATGGAATGAGCAGCGCCGCGCAGTAGGGTTCAGTCGCGGTTCGGGGCTAAAATGTGCCCGTCACATTGTCCGAACCGGAAAAGGAACCGCCATGCACAAGATCCGCCTGAACCGCTCCCTCGTCCTCGCCGCCGCCTGCGCCGCCTTCACCGCAGCCCCCGCCGCCGCGCAGACCATGAAACCCGGCCTCTGGGAAATCAGCAACAAGATGGGCGGCAGCGGCGAGATGGGCGCCAAGATGGCCGCGGCGCAGGAACAGATGCAGAAAGCGATGTCCGGCATGTCGCCGGAACAGCGCAAACAGATGGAAAAAATGATGGCCCAGCAGGGCGTCAACATGGCCCCCGGCAAGGGCGGCGGCATGTCGAGCCGCATCTGCGTCAGCAAGGAAATGGCCGCACGCAACGAAGCCCCACCCGCACAAAGCGACTGCAGGCAGGAACAGCTGCAGCGCAGCGGCAACACCACCAAATTCCGCTTCACCTGCGGCAACCCGCCCTCCACCGGCGAAGGCGAAATCACCGTGCACAGCCCCGAGGCCTACACGATGAAAATGAACGTCACCCAGAAAGGCCAGAAGGACCGGATGACGATGGAAGCCCAGGGGAAGTGGCTCTCGGCTGACTGCGGCAGCGTGAAGCCGATGAAATAATGCATCAACCATTTGCGCCGGGACGGACGGCATGGTCGCCCGTCCGCGCACAACCCGATACTCACAAACCGGGATGAACCCCGGGCATTCCGGCAAGCCAAGATCCGAACCTGATCCGCCCGATCAGCAACCTTGCACCCTCATTCACCGAAGCTCTTCGATGCCGTTGCCTGGATGGCCGGAGCGCTGGTCCTGTTCACCGGCATGGCCATCGCCGCGCGTGAACTCTCCGCCGATCTCGGCACCTTCCAGCTCCTCGCCGTCCGCGGCATCGTCGGCCTGCTGATCGTATCGGCGCTGCTGCAGAAATACGGCTGGTCGCAACTGTCGGCGTCGAACCTCCGGCTGCACCTGCTGCGCAACCTGGCCCAGTTCGGCGGCCAGTTCGGCTGGTTCTACGCCATTGCCGCGATTCCGCTGGCCACCGTGTTCGCCATCGAGTTCACGGTTCCGGTGTGGACGGCGATATTCGCGGCGCTGCTGCTGGGCGAACGCATCACCGCGACCCGCGTGATCGCCATCGTCTGCGGGCTGGCCGGGGTGCTGGTGATCCTGCGGCCGGGCGCCGAAATCATCCACCCGGCGGCGCTGGTGATGCTGGCGGGCGCGGTGTCCTTCGGACTCGCGCACACGATGACCAAGAAACTGACCGGGCGGGACTCGATGCTGTGCATCCTGTTCTGGATGTCGGCGCTGCAACTGCCGCTGGGCCTGATCCCGGCGCTGTCGCAGTGGGCGCCGATGACCGCGGCGCATGCGCCCTGGCTGCTGGTGATCGGCTGCGCGGGGCTCGCCGCGCATTACTGCATGGTGCGCGCACTGGCCGTGGCCGACGCCACCGTGGTGGTGACACTGGATTTCCTGCGCCTGCCGCTGATCACGCTGATCGGTTACTGGATCTACAGCGAGCCGGCGGACTGGCATCTCGCCGCCGGCGCCGCGCTGATCCTCGCGGCGAACCTGATCAATGTCTTCGGCCGGCAGCCGGCGCGGGCAGGCAGGACCGCAGAAGGAACCGCGACAGGCCGTTAGTTTTATAATCGGCGGCACCCTGTTTGCGCGGTTCGCGCAGCCCCACGGAGTCCAGCATGCAAACCAAAATCCCCTGCGTGATCATGCGCGGCGGCACCTCCCGCGGCCCTTTCCTGCTGATGGACGACCTGCCGTCCGACCCGGCGACCCGCGACGAAGTGCTGCTGGCGATCATGGGTTCTCCGCATGAAATCCAGGTCGACGGCATCGGCGGCTCGCATTCGGTGACCAGCAAGGTGGCGATGATCGGCAAGTCGAAACGCCCCGACGCCGACATCGACTATTTCTTCGCACAGGTGCAGATCCACGAAAAATTCGTCGACACCAAGCCCACCTGCGGCAACATGCTGGTCGCCGTCGGCCCCTTCGCCATAGACGCCGGTCTGGTCCCGGCGCAGGACGGCGAGACGAAAGTGCGCATCCACAGCGTCAACACCGGCGCGCTGGTCGAGGCCATCGTGCAGACGCCCGGCCGGCAGGTGCAGTACGAAGGCGAAGCCTCGATCGACGGCGTGCCCGGCACCGCGGCGCCGGTGGGCATCAATTTCAGCGAAGCCATCGGCGCGGTGACCGGCAAGCTGCTGCCGACCGGCAAGCCGCGCGACGTCATTGACGGCATTGAAGTGAGCTGCGTCGACATCGCAATGCCGATCGTGATGATGCGCGCCGCCGATATGGGCAAGACCGGTTACGAAACCGCCGTTGAACTCGACGCCGACCGTGCGCTGATGGAACGCATGGAAGCCATCCGCCGCAAGGCCGGCGTGCTGATGGGCATGGGCGACGTATCGAAAAACGTGGTGCCGAAAATCGCGCTGCTCGCCCCGCCACGCCAGGGCGGCACGATCAGCTCGCGTTATTTCGTGCCCGAGACCTGCCACAAGTCGCATCCGGTCACCGGCACGGTGTGCATCAGCGCGTCCTGCGCGATTCCCGGCACGCTCGCCGCCGAGATTGCGCCGCTGAAGCCGGCGCCGCAGGGCATGGTGAAGATCGAACACCCTTCGGGCATGATCCTGATCGACCTCGACGCCGATTTCATGAACGGCCGGCAAGAACTGCGCCGCGCCGCGCTGGTGCGCACCGCACGCCGCATTTTCGAGGGCCAGGTGATGGTGCCGTCGAAGGTGTGGGCCGGCAAATCCGCGGCGGCGAAGCGCGCAGCCTGAACAGCCCCTGATGGCGGCCGCCCCTACAGTCGCCATCGTCGGCGGCGGTTACGCCGGCATGGCCGCGGCGGTGGAACTCACCGCGCGCGACATCCCCGTCACGGTCTTTGAAGCAGCACCGGTCCTCGGCGGCCGCGCGCGGCGGGTTACCGTTAACGATACTGCGCTCGACAATGGCCTGCATATCCTCATCGGCGCTTACTCGGAAACCCTGCGCCTGATCGAACAGGTCGCGCCGCGGCGAAAGCATTTCATGCGCCTGCCGCTGAATCTTCAGGTCCATCAACGCTTTCATCTGAGTGCGCCTAAGCTGCCGGCACCGCTGCATGTCGCCTGGGCGCTGCTGACGGCCAAGGGACTTACGCCGGCGGACAAACGCGCCGCCGCACGCTTCATGACTGCGATGAAGGCGCGGCGTTATCACCTTGAAGAGGACTGCACGGTTGCCGCCCTCCTCGACAGTCATACGCAACCTGTTGTTTTAATTGAACATTTATGGGCGCCGCTGTGTATCGCCGCACTCAACACGCCGCTGCAGCGCGCCTCGGCACAGGTTTTTCTCAATGTCCTGCGCGACAGCCTCGGCGCGGGCCGCGCGGCGAGTGACCTGCTGCTGGCACGGATGGACCTGACGGCGCTGCTTCCGAAACCGGCCGCGGATTTCGTGCGCGCGCGCGGCGGCCGGGTCGAGGCCGGCGCCGCCGTTGAGGGCGTGACGCAGGATGGCGAAGGATTTGTCGTAAAGGTGCAGGGCAGCGCACGGCGTTTCGATCGCGTGATCTGCGCCGTCGCACCGCATCGCGCCTCCGGCCTGCTCCAAGGAATCTCCGCGCTCGAACCGGCGCGCCAACAGATCGATGCACTGCAGTACGAACCCATACACTCGGTGTGGCTGCAGTTCGACGGGCCGGTGCGCCTGCCCTCGCCGATGATCGGATTTGCCGACAGTCCCGCGCAATGGCTGTTCGACCGCGAGGCGATCTGCGGCCAGCGCGGGCTGATCGGCGCGGTGATCAGCGTCTCGGAGGAACATGTCGGAGAAGCGCAGGATGCACTGGCGCAGCGCGTCGTGGCCGACATCGACAAACATTTCGGCCCGCTGCCGCCACTGCAGTGGCAGCGCGTGATCGCCGAAAAACGCGCGACCTTCAGCTGTACGCCCGGCCTCGCACGGCCGGCGACGGCCACGGATTGCCCGGGCTTTTACCTTGCCGGCGATTACGTGGCCGGCGACTATCCGGCAACGATCGAGGGCGCGGTGCGCAGCGGCGTTGCGGCGGCCGGCCTGATCCGATAGGCCCTGCCCCGGGCCACCGCGGGTGCGGGGTTATAATCCCCGTCAAATCATCCACATGGAGCGAGAAATGGCCGAACGCGAAGCCATGGAGTACGACGTCGTCATCGTCGGTGCGGGACCTGCGGGACTCGGCGCGGCGATCCGCCTGAAACAGCTGGCGGCGGAACAGGGCCGCGAGGTCGGCGTCTGCGTGCTCGAAAAAGGCTCCGAGGTCGGCGCACACATCCTCTCCGGCGCGGTGATGGACCCGATCGCGCTGAACGAACTGATCCCGGACTGGAAGGAAAAGGACGCGCCGCTGAACACCCCGGTCAGCGAGGACCGCTTCATGTTCCTGACCGAAAGCGGCAGCTTCAAGGTCCCCTCCGCGCTGCTGCCCGGCTGCTTCCAGAACCACGGCAACTACGTGATCAGCCTCGCCAACGTCACCCGCTGGCTGGGCCAGCAGGCCGAGGCGCTGGGCGTGGAAATCTTCCCCGGCTTCGCCGCCGCCGAAGTGCTGTTCGACGAGGCTGGCCGCGTCAAGGGCGTGGCCACCGGCGACATGGGCATCGGCAAGGACGGACAACCGACCGACGCCCACCAGCCCGGCATGGAACTGCATGCGAAATACACCTTCTTCGCCGAAGGCTGCCGCGGCCATCTCGGCAAGCAACTGCAGGCGCACTTCAAGCTGCGCGACGGCGTCGATCCCCAGGTCTATGGCATCGGTCTGAAGGAACTGTGGGAAATCAAGCCCGAAAAACACCAGCCCGGCCTGGTCATGCACACCGCCGGCTGGCCGCTGGCGAGCGACACCTACGGCGGCTCCTTTTTCTATCACCTCGAAGACAACCTGGTTGCCGTGGGTTTTGTTGTCGGCCTCGGCTACAGCAATCCTTATCTCAGTCCGTACGAGGAATTCCAGCGCTACAAGACGCATCCGGAAATCCGCAAATACCTCGAGGGCGGCAAACGCATTGCCTATGGCGCGCGTGCGATTTCCGCCGGCGGCCTGCAGTCGCTGCCGAAGCTGGTTTTCCCCGGCGGCTGCCTGGTCGGCGACGACGCCGGCTTCCTCAACACCTCGCGCATCAAGGGCAGCCATGCAGCGATCAAGTCCGGCATGCTGGCCGCCGAAGCCGCCTTTGCTGCACTGGGCAGCGACAATCCGCCGGCCGAGTTGTCTGCCTACCCCGAAGCCTTCAAGACGAGCTGGCTCCATGAGGAACTGCACAAGGCGCGCAACTTCAAGCCGTGGATGAGCAAGGGCCTCTACACCGGCACGCTGATGGTGGGCATCGACCAGGTGCTGTTCCGCGGCAAAGCCCCTTGGACGCTGCACCATGACCACGCCGACCACGAAACGCTGAAACCCAAGACCGAGTGCGAGCCGATTGTCTATCCCAAACCCGACGGCGTGATCAGTTTCGACCGCCTGTCCTCGGTGTTCATCTCCAACACCAACCACAATGAAGACCAGCCGGCGCACCTGACGCTGAAGGATGCCTCGGTGCCGGTCAATGTCAACCTCGCGCTGTATGATGCACCGGAGCAGCGTTACTGCCCGGCCGGGGTCTATGAGATCGTGCGCGACGACGACGGCGGCAATCCACGGCTGCAGATCAACGCGCAGAACTGCGTGCATTGCAAGACCTGTGACATCAAGGACCCGACACAGAACATCGTCTGGGTCACGCCAGAAGGCGGTGGCGGTCCGAATTATCCGAACATGTAGGTCTGCCGGGAGACACCGACAGTGATCAGGGGGCACAGGCTGTGAAACTGGTACGCAGACTGATGGCCTTTATCTACCGGCGGTCGGTACAGCTGGTGCTGTCGGTACTGACCACAATCGTGGTCGGCGGCCTGCTGGTCTTCACGATCCAGTTCACGCTGTTCGATCCGCGCTGGCTGACCTTTCTCGGCGGCATCCTCTTCGCCGCGATCCTGTCGCTGGCAAGCCAGGCCTCGAAATCCGAGTGGGTGGTCTCCCGCATCACGCAGCAGATGGAGAGGTTGACGGAACAGCTGGAGCAGGAAAAAAAACGCTCCCGCAGCATCGAGGAATCGCTGCAGTCCGCCCATTCACGGGCGCAGATGATCCATGACCTGCAGCCGACGCCTCTGCTCTACATCGACCGCGACCTGCGCATCCGCCAGCACAACCGCGCCTTCCTCAAGCTGACCGACTGGCCGGCCGACCGCATTGACGGCCAGCTGCTGCGCGATGTCGCACCGCGCGAATACCTGGTGCTGCTGCCGCGCTTCCATGAAACGCTGGCCGGATCGATGGTCAGCTACAACATGGCCTGGTCGGCCGCGGACGGCAGCACGGCCACCTACCTCGTCAAGCAGGTGCCTTATCCACCCGACAGCCCGCATATCGCGGGCTTCTACATCCTGATGTTGCAGGAACAGCAGAACACGGCGGTGGCGGCTGGTCCCGCGCCGGCGGAAGCGGAAATTCCTCCACCGTCCGCCACCCGCTCCACGCCGCGCGCCGCGATCACCGACGACACCGGCGAAACCCTCTACCTGCATTCGCTGAGCGACCAGCTGACGGGTTCCGAGGATCCGCGCGTCAAGCTGGTCCGGGCGCTGAAGAGCGAGGATGACTTCCTGCTGTTCGCGCAGAAGATCCAGCCTCTGCGCAATCTTCCCTTCGAACACGGTTGTTTCGAAATCCTGCTGCGCCTCCGCGAGGAGGAGGACAACCTGCTGCCGCCCGGCGGCTTCATCCCCATTGCCGAGCAGTTCGGCCTGACCGAGGACATCGACCGCTGGGTGGTGCGCAAGGTGATCAGCTGGTCGATGGCGCAGCAGAAGGCGGACCCCGACTGGGTGGTGCCGCTGTTCTGCTTGAACCTGTCGGATGCCGCAATCAGCAACCCGGAGTTCGCGCGTTACGTCCGCACAGAGATTCACCGCACGAAATTCCCGCCGAGCCGGCTCTGCTTCGAGATCGACGAACTCGCAACCATCAGCAACCACGACAATGTCGCGCGCTTCATCGCCGCGCTGAAACCCGCCGGCTGCCGTTTCACGGCCGACGCCTTCGGCAGCGTCAAGCTCTCGTTCTCGCAGTTGAGCGGGCTGGCGCTGGATTTCATCAAGATCGACGGCGTGATCATCCAGAACATGTTCAAGACGCCGGGCGACCTGAACAAGCTGCGCGCGATCGTCAGCGTCTGCCAGAAGCTCGGTGTGCGCACCATTGCCGAATTCGTCGAGGACGACCGCACGATGGAAAAGCTGCGGGAGATCGGCATCGACTACGCCCAGGGTTTCGGCATCGCGCGGCCGGGACCGATCGCCGGCATCCGCCGCAGCTGACACCCGCGCCGCCCGCGCGCGGCCGTCCCGCTACAGCGCTTCGAAAATTCCGGCAGCCCCCATGCCGGTGCCGATGCACATGGTCACCATGCCGTACTTCTGCCTGCGGCGGCGCAGGCCGTGTAGCAGCGTCGCGGTGCGGATCGCACCGGTGGCGCCCAGCGGATGGCCCAGCGCGATCGCGCCGCCCAGCGGATTGACCTTCGCCGGGTCGAGACCCAGTTCCCGGATCACCGCCAGCGACTGCGCGGCAAAGGCTTCGTTCAATTCGATCCAGTCGAGCTGCTGCTGCGAGAGACCCGCCTGCGCCAGCACCTTGGGGATCGCCTTCACCGGGCCGATGCCCATCACCTCCGGCGGCACCCCGGCCACTGCGTAGCCCATGAAACGGGCCAGCGGCTGCAGCTTATAACGTTTCACCGCGGCCTCACTCATCAACACAACCGCGGCAGCGCCGTCCGACATCTGCGAACTGTTGCCGGCGGTGACACTGCCCTTCGCGGCAAAGGCCGGCTTGAGCTTCGCCAGCGCCTCGGGCGAGGTGTCGCGGCGCGGGCCTTCGTCATGTTCCGCCTTGCGGGTCCTGACGGCGACCTGCCGGCTGTCGAGGTCGGGCAGCTTTTCGGTGATCAGGTACGGCGTGGTTTCGTCGCGGAATTCGCCGGCATCGATGGCCTGCGCCGCGCGGCGGTGGCTTTCGGCGGCAAACAGGTCCTGGTCTTCGCGGCTGATTTTCCACTGCGCGGCGACGCGTTCGGCGGTGATGCCCATGCCGTAGGCGATGGCGACGTTTTCGTCCTTCTCGAAGATTGCCGGACTGAAACTCGGCTTGTTGCCCCCCATCGGCACCAGGCTCATGCTCTCGGTGCCGGCGGCGATCATCACCTCGGCTTCGCCCAGGCGGATGCGCGCCGCGGCATCGGCCACGGCCTGCAGCCCCGAGGAGCAGAAACGGTTCAAGGTCATGCCCGGCACGGTGTCGGGCAGCCCGGCCAGCAGCAGGCCGATGCGGGCGACGTTCATGCCCTGCTCGCCCTCCGGCATCGCGCAGCCGGTAATGACGTCACCGATCTCCTGCGGATCCAGCCCCGGGCACTGGGTCACCGCGCTGCGTATCACATGCGCCAGCAGGTCATCGGGCCGGGTGTTTTTGTACATGCCGCGCGGGGCCTTGCCGACGGCGGTGCGGGTGGAGGCGACGATGTAGGCGTCCTGGATTGGCTTTGTCATCATGAGCTCCCGCTTCCTAATTGCGCAAGGGCTTGCCTGTCTTAAGCATATGCTCGATCCGCGCCTGGCTCTTCTCCGTCGCGATCAGCTCCATGAAATGCTGGCGTTCGAGGTCGAGCAGCCATTGCTCGTCGACCCGGCTGCCGCCCTCGATGTCGCCGCCGCACATCACGGTTGCGACCTTGGTTGCGATCAGCCGGTCGTGGTCTGAAATATGGCCGCCGGCGTGCATATTCTCGACAAAGGCGCGGATGGTCGAGATGCCGCTGCGGCCGAGCACCGGGATCGCCTTCGCCCGCAGCGGCGGGCGGTAACCGGCGGCAGCCAGCGCCCGCGCTTCGGCCTTGGCGATCTCCAGCAGCTCGAAACGGTTCATCACCACGCGGTCGGTCGCGCGCAGGTAACCCAACTCCCGTGCATGTTCGGCGCTGCGGCCGACCTCCGCCATCGCCACTGCCTTGAAATACTTCTGCAGGAAGGGCGAGATGTCACCACCCTTGGCTTCGACCGCAGCACGCATCGCAAACTCCTTGCAGCCGCCGCCCGCCGGCAGCAGGCCGACGCCGACCTCGACCAGGCCGATGTAACTCTCCAGCGTCGCCACCGCGCAATCGCAGTGCATGATGAATTCGCAGCCGCCGCCCAGCGCCAGCCCGTCGACCGCGGCCACCGTGGGCACCATCGAATACTTGAGCATCTGCGTCGTCGCCTGGAACTGCTCGACCAGGTGCTCGACCTCGGCCAGCTTGCCGGCCATCAGCTGGTCGGCGACACCCAGCTGGCGCGCCGCCTTCAGCGCCAGCGACTCGGCTTCGCGCTTGAAATTCTTGAACAGTTTACCCAGTGCCGAGGGCGGCGCCGGCGGCGCCTTGGAACCGCTGCCGCTGGTTTTCTTCAGGTTCGCACCCACCGAAAACGGCGGCTCGGTCTGCCAGATCACCAGGCCGGCGTAGTTGCGCTCGGCCTCGGCAATCGCCTGCTGCACGCCCTGCAGCACATCGTCGCCGATGGCATGCATGCGGCTCTTGAAGCTGACGATCGCGATGTCATCGCCCGTGTGCCAGCAGCGCACGCCGTCGGTCTCGAATATCGTCGTGCCGTAAGTCCGCTCCTCGCCCAGCAGGCGGTCCGGATAGGGCTGGCGTTTGTAGACTGCCAGCGTCGAGCGCGGCTGGTTGCCGCGCGTCGACGGCGACCAGGAACCCGCAGGGCCGTGCACACCGCTGCGCGAGGCTTCGGTCACCCAGGCCGGAAGCGGCACAGCGGCCATCGCCCTGCCCGCCGCAATGTCTTCGGAAATCCAGCCGGCGATCTGCTGCCAGCCGGCCGACTGCCAGATTTCGAAGGGACCGCTGTCCCAGCCGAACCCCCAGCGGATCGCGAAATCGAGGTCACGCGCGTTGTGGGCGATGGATTCAAGGTGCAGCGCGCAGTAGTGGAAAGTGTCGCGGAAAATCGACCAGATGAACTGCGCCTGTGGATGCTCCGAGGCGTGCAATTGTGCAAAACGTTCAGCCGCGTTTTTGTTTTTCAGTATGCCTACCACCGCTTCGTCGGCCTTGCCATCAGATACGCGGTAAGCATCGGTCTTGAGATCGAGCACCTGGATGTCGCGGCCGACCTTCTGGTAGACACCCTTGCGCGTTTTCTGCCCCAGCGCGCCGGCATCGATCAGTTTCTGCATCCACGCCGGGATGCCATAGTATTTGTGCCAGGGATCATGCGGCAGCGTGTCGCGCATCGTGTGCACGACATGGGCGAAGGTGTCGAGGCCGACCACGTCGGCGGTGCGGAAGGTCGCGCTTTTCGGGCGGCCGACCAGCGGACCGGTCAGCGCATCGACGGTGTCAAAGCCGATGCCCAGGCGCTCGGCATGGTGCAGCGTGGCCAGCATCGAGAACACGCCGACACGGTTGGCGATGAAATTCGGGGTGTCCTTCGCACGCACCACGCCCTTGCCCAGCGTGGTGACCAGGAAACGCTCCAACTCGTCGAGAATGCCGGCATCGGTGCCGTCGCAGGCGATCAACTCGACCAGGTGCATGTAACGCGGCGGATTGAAGAAATGGACGCCGCAGAAGCGGTGGCGCTGTTGCTCCGGAAATACCGCGGCCAGCTGGTTGATCGACAGGCCCGAGGTGTTGCTGGCGAAGATCGTGTGCTCGCCCAGGTGCGGCGCGACCTTGCGGTAGAGGTCGGCCTTCCAGTCCATGCGTTCCGAAATCGCCTCGATGACGATATCGCAATCGGCGAGCCGGTCGAGGTGCTGGTCGTAGTTGGCAGGTTCGATCAGGTCGGCGTGGTCCTTCAGCGCCAGCGGGCTCGGCTCCAGCTTTTTCAGGTTGGCCATCGCCTTCAGCACATTGCCGTTGGGATCACCCTCCTTCGCAGCCAGTTCAAACAGCAGGACGGGGACATGGGCATTGATCAGGTGCGCGGCAATCTGCGCGCCCATCACGCCGGCGCCGAGCACGGCAACCTTGCGCACCAGCAGAGGGGAATTTCCGGACATGGCAACCTCGGGTGGAAGCGATGGAAAACGGTCAAGCGCCATTCTACGCGGCCCGGCGCCGCAAAAGAAAACCGGGCGGCCTGGGCCGCCCGGTCGTCGGTGTTGCGGCCCGGATCAGAACGCGTGCGAATACTGGACGGAGAGAATGTCCGCCCGGTTCTTGAAGCTGCCGTTCAGCGTTCCAGCGGCAGGCACCGTGGTGCTGATTCTCGCGTCCTTGACGAACTCGTGGGCGTAGCCTACTTCAAGGATGCCCTGTTTCGACGGCTTGTACTGCACGCCGATGGCGATCCAGGTGCGATCCTGGTCCGGCAGGCGCGGTGTGCGGTCGATGTCGTTGGTGGGGGTCGGGTCGAGCGCGACGCCGAAACGCAGCTTGGTCTGCTCGTTGAGCTTGTAGTTGGCACCGACGCCGAAACGAACCGTGTCCTTCCAGTTGAACAGCAGTGAGGAGACCGTGCTGCCGACCGCACCGCCGGCGGAGGCCGAAGTACGGATGATGTCGAGACGCTGGATGTTGCTCCAGCCGGTCCAGGTGATGTCGGCCATCAGCTCCCATTTCGGGCTGACCGTGCTGAACAGGCTGATTGAAGCCGAATCCGGCACCTTGATGTCGGCCTTGATGTTGCCGTTGGCCGCACCGAGGCCGGACACGGTCACCGTGCCCTCGAGCGAATAATCGATCTCCGAGCGATAGGTCGCGCCGAGCCGGGTGGTCGGCGACAGCTGCGCGATGATTCCGAAGTTGTAGCCGAAACCGATGTCGTCGCCCTTGTTGGTGACCAAGCCGGCGGCGCTGGCGCCGGACAGCGTCGCCTTCAGATGTTGCACGCTGATGCCGCCGCCGATCGAGAAGTTGTCGTTGACCTTGTAACCCAGCGAGGGGTTGATGTTGAGGGCCTGCAGTGCTGATTCGACCGCGGTGAAACGGCCGCGCCAGCCCGGGTCGTACTCGGTGGCCAGCCCGAAGGGCACGTTCACCGCGAGGCCGAACTTCAGGCGGGGATTGACCGTCATCGTGTAGAAGCCGTTCGGAATCGCCGCCCAGTCACCGCCGTCGCCGCCATTGCCGGTGCCCGGCGCCGCGAAGGCGCCGGTAGAACCGGCGTTGGTGAATTTGAACGAGGGTTTGACCAGGTGGATGGCTGCGGTGGCCTGCCGGTTTGTATTCAGCAGCGTCATCGCTGCGGGGTTATACCAGGCGACGCTGGAATCATCGGCCGCCGCGGCGCCGCCGGCAAAGGCGTTGCCGGTGCCGCTGCCGCTCTGGGTGCCGATGCCGAAACCGCCTGCGGCGGCCGGTGCCGACATGGCCGCCAGCGCGACAGAAACTGATAAGCATATGATTTTATTGATATTTTTCATCTCTCTCTCCTGGGTGTTCCTGCCGGTTAATAAGGCGATGCGATGTATCCCGCACTGACTGGCATGTTACCCGCCGGCGCTGCAATTTCAACAGGCCTTGAGGCAATCAACCCGATCACTGTGGCTGCGGCACCACACGCGGCCGGCGCTGATTGTCGACGGCGACATAGGTCAGGATCGCCTCGGTGACCTTCACGCATTCCTCGCGTTCGGGCCGCCGCTGCGCAAACACCTGCACGTCAACCGTGATCGACGTGCGTCCGACCTTGACCACCTCGGCATAGAAGCTGACCACATCGCCGACAAAAACCGGCTGGCGGAAGACGAAGGAATTGACCGCCACCGTGGCAATCCGCCCCTGTGCCAGCCGCGTCGCCGGCACGCTGCCGGCGAGATCGACCTGCGCCATGATCCAGCCGCCGAAAATGTCCCCGGTGTGGTTGGCATCCGAGGGCATCGGTATCACCCGCAGCGCCGGCTGCCGGTCAGGAAGGGTTGTCTTGTCCCCGCGTTCATCCTCACTCACTGCTTACTCCTCACCAATCACCAATTAGTGCCCCGCATACATGCGGTCAATCTCGGCGTTGAATTTTTCCATCACCTTGGCCCGCTTCAGCTTCATTGTCGGCGTCAGCAACCCGCTCTCCACGGTCCAGGGTTCCAGCGTGGCGGCTGCCCGCCGCACCTGCGCATAACCGGGGAACTCGGTGATCTGCGTAGCGATACGCTCGAGCAGCACGCGCTCGGCGTCCTCCGACTCCCAGGCGTCGGGGTTGATGTTCGCCGCCTTCGCCAGTTTCTGCCAATGGTCGGCATTGAGCACCACCATCACGCTGAGGAAGGGTTTGCCCTCGCCGAGCAGCATCACCTGGTCGAACAGCGGATCGCGGGCGATCGCCGCCTCCATGTCGCCCGGCGGTACCTTCTCGCCGTTGGACAGCACGATCACGTCCTTCAGCCGGCCGGTGATGAACAGATGGCCCTGATCGCCGATGTGGCCGGTATCGCCGGAATTGAGCCAGCCGTCGGGCTGGATCATCGCCCGCGTCGCCTCCTCGTTGTTCCAGTAACCGAGCATCAGGTTCGGCCCCTTGATCAGCACCGCGCCCTTGTCGCCGATTTTCACCTGGACCCCGGGTATCGGCTGGCCGACGCTGGCCGGGATGTTGTTTTCCGGGCGGTTGGCGGTGGCAATCGGGCTGGTTTCAGTGAGCCCGTAGCCCTGCAGGATCGGCAGCCCGAGGCCGATGAAGATTTTCGAGATGTCCGCCGGCAGTGCGGCACCACCGGACAGCGCGTAACGCAGCCGGCCGCCGAGCCGCGCCAGCACCTTGGAGGCCACCAGCTTGTTGAGCAGGGGCCACAGCAGGAAGGACGGCTTCCAGGGCCCGCGACCCTGGGCATGTTCGAAACGCGCATAACCGACCTCGGCCGCGAGCAGGAACAGCTTCTTGCGCAGCGCCGGACCCTCGTCGAGCTTGGCGCGGATGCTGCCCCAGATGCGTTCGTAGATGCGCGGCACCGAGATCAGCATCGTCGGTTGTATCGTCTGCAGGTCCTCGGCGAGCTGCGGTATCGAACGCGCGTAGGCCGTGGTCGATCCGGACATCACCGTCAGGTAGTACCCGCAGGTACGCTCGAAGGTGTGCGACAGCGGCAGGAAGGACATGAAAATGTCGTCATGCCCGGTGGCCAGCACCTTCAGCGCGGCCTCGGTATTCGACAGGATGTTGTTGTGCGACAGCATCACGCCCTTGGGACGCCCGGTGGTGCCCGAGGTGTAGACGATGGTCGCCAGCTCATTGCCGTCGCGCGCCAGATGCCGGGTTTCGCCGCCCTCTTCCGGCAGCCAGTCACCGATCCATTTCAGGCGCGGGTCGCTGCCGGCTGCCGGCAGTGCACCGACGGTGAGGAAGCGCACGACCCCCTGCAGGTCGCCGACGACGTCCTGCAGCGCCTGCCACTGCTCCTGGCCGTCGAGCAGCAGCACCTTGCAGCCGGCGTTGTTCAGTATGTAGGCGACATTGTCAGCGCGGTCCTGGGTGTAGAGCGGCACCGTCACCAGGCCGAGTCCCAGTGCCGCCTGGTCGTAGATCACCCATTCCGGCGAGTTGCGCAGCATCATCGCCACGCGGTCGCCGGGTTTCAGCCCGTCACGCTCCAGGGCCGCCTGCCAGCGCGCGATCTGGCGATCCATCTGCGACCAGCTGTAGTCGCGCCATTCGCCATGCTGCTCGTTCCAGGCCTTACAGGCGGTCAGATCCGGCGTGCGCCTGACCCGCTCGCGGAACAGGCCGTCCAGCGTGCCTGCCACCCCCATCGGAATGACATGGGATGTGTCCTTGCCCTTGTTCATCGTTTTCTCCTCCTGGCGCAAAGTGCTAATCGAGAAACAGATCGGTGTACGGTTTGACACCGGGCGTCAGCGCGTAGCCGTCGAAGTCCGTTACCCCCTCCTCGCGCAGCACGGCTTCGTCGATATAGAAATGGCCGCTCGCGCTGCGGCTGTCGCGCCTGAATATCGCGTACGCCGCGTCAGCCATGATATCCGGTTTGCGGCTGGCCTTGAGGATCTCCGGCGGAAAGTTCACCGCGATCGCCGCCGTCGCAATGGTGGTGCGCGGCCACAGCGAATTCACTGCGACGCCCCGGTCGCGGAATTCCTCGGCCATGCCCAGCGTGCACATGCTCATGCCGTACTTGGCCATCGTGTAGGCGGCATGATTCCTGAACCACTTCGGATGCATGTTCAGCGGCGGCGCCAGGTTGAGGATGTGCGGATTGTCCGCTTTCAGCAGATGCGGCAGGCAGGCACGCGAACAGAGGAAGGTGCCGCGGACGTTGACGCCGAACATCAGGTCGAAGCGGCGCGCTTCGGTCTCCAGCGTGCCGCTCATCTGGATCGCGCTCGCATTGTTGACCAGGATGTCGATGCCGCCGAAATGCGCAGCCGCCTGCGCCACGGCCGCCGTGATCGCCGCGTCATCACGCACGTCGAGCGGGATCGCCAGCGCACGGCCGCCGGCCTGCTCGACCTCGCTTGCGACCTCGTGGATGGTGCCCGGCAGCTTCGGATGCGGCGTGACCGTCTTGGCCGAAATCACGATATTGGCGCCGTCGCGCGCACAGCGCAGCGCGATCGCGCGGCCGATGCCGCGGCTGGCGCCGGTGATGAACACGGTCTTGCCCTGCAGACCCGGCATGCTCAGCTCCCCTTGCAGGCGGTCATGATTTCCTGCGCGCCAGCGCCTCGAAGGTCACCGGCTGCGTGGTCTGGTGCAGTTCCGACTTGCCGAAATCCTTCGGAAAATCATCGACCATGATCACCCGCCGCCGCAGTTCCGTCGCGCGTTTCAGCAGATCGTGCTCGGACTGCGTGATGATGCCGTGCCTGAGCCCTTCGGCGGCAACCTGGTCCGCGTAACGCCGCGCAATGCGTCCGTCCTGCTGTGCGCGGCGCAGCTTCGCTTCCACCGGCTCGGCGGTGATCACGGCCGCCAGCGCATCCTCCAGCGTGCGCACCGGATCGTTTTCGTCCGCGGACACGAATACACCCCGGGTCAGGCGCTCCCGTGCCGGTCCCGGCGCCATCATCAGGCCGACCACCTCGTGGCCCAGCGGATCGCGCGGCGGCGCGAATTCGCGGCCATAGGGCATCAGCACCGGGAATATCAGGCCGCGCAGCACCCAGGACACGAAGGGCCAGGGCAGGTTCTCGAAAATGGAATAAAAGGCCTCCTCGATGCGGTTGAGGCAGTCGAGCAGGCCCCAGCGCACCAGCGGCAGGTCTTCCTGCGGCCGGCCGTCGTCCTCGTAACGCTTGAGCACCGCGGAAGCCAGATACAACTGGGACAACACATCACCCAGACGGGCCGACAGCCTCTCGCGCCGCTTCAGCGTCCCGCCGCAGAGGAACATCGCCATGTCCGCGGTCAGCGCGAAGGCGCTCGAAAGCCGGGTCAGCTGCTGGTAATAGTGGCGCAGTTCAGGCGCGCCGGGCACCGGCACCAGGCGCCCGCCGGTGAAACCCAGCCACAACACGCGTGCAACGTTCGACAGCGTGAACGCGATGTGCCCGAAAAAGGCGCGGTCAAAATCGCGCAGAGCCTTGCCCGGATCCGCCTCGCGCGTGGCCTCGATTTCCTTCAGCACCCAGGGGTGCCCGCGGATCGCACCCTGGCCGAAAATGATCATCGTCCGCGTCAGGATATTGGCGCCCTCGACCGTGATCGCGATCGGTGTCTGCATGTAGGCGCTGGCGAGGTAGTTGCTGGGCCCCATGCAGATGCCCTTGCCGCCATGCACGTCCATCGCATCATTGATGACCTGGCGGCCGCGCTCGGTCAGGTGGTACTTGACGATCGCCGACACCACCGAGGGTTTTTCCCCGAGGTCGATTGCGCCGGCGGTCATCACCCGAGCGGCATCCATCACGTAGACATTGCCCGCAATGCGCGCCATCGCCTCTTCGACACCCTCGAAGCGTCCGATCGACAGCTTGAACTGCTGGCGCACGCGCCCATAGGCGCCGGTGGTCAGCGCCGACAGCTTGGAGATGCCGACGCCATTGGCCGGCAGCGAGATCGATCGCCCGGCGGCGAGGCAGTTCATCAGCATTTTCCAGCCCTCGCCCGCCTGCGCCGCACCGCCAATCACGTAATCCATCGGGATGAACACGTCCTTGCCCCAGTTAGGACCGTTCATGAAGGTCGCGGTCATCGCGCGGTGGCGGCGACCGATGTGGACACCCGGCGTGTCGGTGGGCACCAGCGCCAGCGTGATGCCGAGGTCGTCCTGCTGCCCCAGCAGGTGCTCGGGATCATAGAGCCGGAAGGCGAGACCCAGCAGCGTCGCGATCGGACCCAGCGTAATGTAGCGTTTCTCCCAGGTCAGGCGGATGCCCAGCACATCGGATTTCCCCTGCCATTCGCCGCGGCAGACGATGCCGAAATCGGGAATGCCGCCGGCGTCCGAGCCCGCCTCGGGACTGGTCAGCGCGAAACAGGGCATCTCCAGCCCCTTCGCCAGGCGCGGCAGGTAATAGTCCTTCTGCTGCTTCGTACCGTAGTGCAGCAGCAATTCCGCGGGGCCCAGCGAATTGGGCACCATCACCGACACCGCGGCAGTGCCGCTGCGGGTGGTCAGTTGCATCACCACCTGCGAATGTGCCAGCGCGGAGAAACCGAGTCCGCCGTATTCCTTCGGGATGATCATGCCGAGGAAACCGCGGTCCTTGATGAACTGCCAGACCTGCGGCGGCATGTCGGTGGCTTCGTGGGTAATTTCCCAGTCGCTCAACATCTCGCACAACTCGCGAAGCGGGCCGTCGATGAAGGCCTGCTCTTCCGCGCTCAGCCGCGGCGCCGGATAGGCCAGCAGTTTTTTCCAGTCCGGCCGGCCGCTGAACAACTCGCCGTCCCACCACACGGTGCCGGCCTCCAGGGCTTCGCGTTCGGTCTGGGACACCGCAGGCAGGATGCGGCGGAACACTTTGAGCAGCGGCGCGCCGAGCACATACCGGCGCAGCGGCGACGGGATCGCCAGCAGGGAAACCAGCAGCCACAGTCCCCAGCTGGCGCTCAGCAGCGGATCGGGCCACACCTGGTAAAAAGCGCAAAGCCCGAGCAGCAAGGCATACACCGCGGACCACAGCAGTGCCGGCAGGCGGTGATAGGCCAGCAACCAGGCCACAGCGAAGGCCACGAACACACTCAACACGACGATCATCTTTGTTTCTCCGCCACCGGGGATGGGACCCCGGGCTCCCCTTCAGCACCATCTGCGGAGGTGGATACCCGGTGTGCCGGCATTGCAGCCAGCATACACGCGGTGTATTGCCACGACAACAACAAAAAATTATAAGTGTTTGTTTTTATTGATATTTTATGCCCGCCCAGGCATTACCCTCAAGGCTTGGCCTTCATCGCAATCGCCTGCAGTTCAGCCAGGTGCTTGCGTGCCTGTGCAATTTCCGCGGGACTGGCGGCGCCCACCGGCTTGCCGCCGACGCGCTTCATCGACACCAGCGGATTGCCGGCCTTGTCAAAGGACACCATCAGCGCGACCGTGTCGCCGGACTTGCCGGGCACCGGATAACGGTCCTGCTTGAAGTGCAGCAGCACACCGGCATTGAACACGAATTCGTTTTTCTCGATGAAGCCAGAGGAAGGCGCCACTTCCTCTCGGATCATTTTCAGTTCACCGTTCTGCCAGTGCACGTCGAAGGTCGATGACCGCCCGCCGCCGCTCCAGGCATGTTCGCTGCGCGCCATCATCACCGAGGATTTTGCCGGGGCCGGGGGCTGCGCCTGCGCCTGTGCGCTAAGGACGCACGCCGACAGCAGCAGCGCACAGAGTATGGGGGCACGAGGGAACTGTGTACGATATGACATTGCTGCGGACTCCTTGGGCGTATTGATCAATGCGGTACTGCACCCCGAGGATACCCGCAGGAGGACAAACCGGCTGTGAAGTTTCTCCGGCACATGAAAAAACCGCCGATCAGGCGGTTTTTTCATGTGCGGTGCCCGGCTTCAGATATCGGACACGTACAGCATCGGCTCCGCGACATAGACCCGGATCTGCCGTCCCTGCGCCAGGTCCGGCGCAAAATCAGCCAATGCCCCCACCGCCCATGACGGGGTATCGAAACGCCAGATCACCGACTTGCCGCCTGCGCCATCAACCAGCCGGACCGTCTCGCCACTGTCGACGTTGATCCACCGCGTTTGCGGCGTAATCACCACCTCGCGCGTGACTGCGTTCGCGTCACCGGCAACACCGAGTGCCATGTCGCCTGGTGCGGCCAGCGCGGATGCCGCCGCGGCTGCCGTCAATATCGTTGCCGCCACCCATTTCAATGCTGTGTTCATAAGACCTCCATGCGTCGAAAAATACTGCCTCGCCCCTCACTGCGGGCACAGTCAGTATCTGCCGTAAAACTTGCCGGAAACTTACGAAATCACTGACGCATATGCACCAGAGCGTCGCGGACTGATGACGCACGGACAGCACGAACAGGATGAATCGCCGCCTAACGGACCACCTTGCCGAGCAGTGAAACCACGTCGGTCTTGTTGTGGGTCATCTGCTCCGGAAACACGACCGTGATGGCCTGGGTCGGACAGATCGACTGGCACAGGCCACAGTACCAGCACTCGTCGGGGTAACGGATCACCGGCAGTGTCTCGCGGTTGTCCTCTTCCTTGTAGATCAGATCCCCGGGGCAGATCCAGTCACAGAGATTGCATTTGACACAGGTCTCGGGATTGATACGGATCGGATTGAACACGTCCTTGTTGGCGATACCCATCACACGCTCCTCAGGCTGCCACCGCGGCATTGCCGCGGCTGAATGCCGCGGACAGCGGCTGGTCGGTGGACAGCGTGCGCGTCACCGGGCCGTCGCTGCCGCGCTCGACGATGACGAACTTGCGCCAGTTACGGTCGTCGGTTTTCGGGAAATCCATGCGGAAGTGGGAGGAGCCAGTACGGGTTTCCTGCCTCGCCAGCGACGCGGTGGCCATCATCTCTGCGTTCATGCGGATGTTCCGTGCCTCGTGCACGCGCATCAATCCGTGCAGGTCGTCGGCCCGCAACTGCGGATCGCGCGCCGCCAGCGCACGCAAGGTATCCAGCGCCAGCTTGAGCCCGCGCTCGTCGCGGCGCACGCCGACATAATCGCTGACCGTCTGCCGCGTCGCCTCCTCGTAATCCTTCCAGGGCATGCCTCCTGGCTGCTGCAGGTGTGCCTCGGACTCTGCACGGACCTGCTCCAGCATGCGCGGATCCGGGTCGGGCAACGCCCCGCTGCCGGCACGGACGCGCCGCACGACACCCTCGCCGGCAATATGCCCGAGCACCGCGGCGCCGGAAATGCCGCCGCTGACGGTTGCGCAGTCGCCGGCGGCGAACAGCGCCTCGACCGCGGTTTCGCCGTTGATGTCCACCGACAGGCCGCTGCCGCGGAAATAGACCCCGCTGCGGCGAATGCTCAGCTCGGACACCGACACCTCAACCAGTTCCTCACGGAAATTGACGCCCTTTTGCTGGTAGTACGCGGGCAGCGTGTAACGGTCGACCTGCAGCGTGTGCTCCATGCGGTCCAGCATGTCCTGTGGCAGGTGGCGGCAATCGAGGTAGATCGGACCGTTCCCCAGCAGGTATTCGTTGATCACGCCGTCCGCGATCACCGCGCGGCGGGCGTTTTCACCCTTCTTGTCATACTTGAACATGAAACGTTCGCCGGCCTTGTTGACGAAATAGGCGCCGAGGCTGACCAGCGCGTTGAGGCCCTGGCAGGAAAAACCTTTCGGCGTCAGCGTCGCCTCCACCGATTCCATGTTCGCCAGCTGCGCGCCGGCGTGGTAACCCATGGCCTGTGCATCCCCGGTGTTGTACGGGATATGCCAGGAATCGAAGGCCAGCCCCGAGGCGTTTTTCGAGATGCGATTGACGTCGCCTGCCGCCAGCACCACGGCTTTGGCCCGGATTACCGTCCATTCGCCGCTGCGAAAATTGAAGGCCACCGCGCCATAGGCGCGGTTATCCCGGACCAGCAGCTGGACCACCATCGTGCGCATCAGCACCGTGGCCTTGCCCTTGCGCACGCGCTCGCCAAGGTGTTTCTTGAAATCGGTGCCATCGAAATTGATGTGATAGGTCCCCGGCAGTCCGAAGGAGCGCAGCCGGTAATAATCGCCGGTCTGGCGGTCGCGGAAATCGACACCCAGGGATTCGATCTTGCGGAAAATGCGCGGCATCTCGTGGATCACCCGCCCCGCCACCGCCATGTCGACGATGCCGTCGGTCAGTTCCGGCACATGCTTCAGCAGGAATTCCGGCGTGTCCCACTCAGGGCCGGAATCCATGATCGTCAGGTAGTGGTCAACGCCGCAGCCGATGCTGCCGCAGTGGTCAAGCACCTTGCCCTTCTCGCAGATCACCACCTTGAGCCCGGCCTCCAGCGCCGGGATGGCCGCCATGCTGCCGGCAACACCGCCGCCGACGACCAGCACGTCGGTGTCGATCCGGATGAATTCGTCACGTTTCATGCCCGCTCCGGGAAAAAATCCGATTCAACATGCTACGGACAGCCCGCGACAGCGGCCAGTGACGGTTTGGTGTTTTTCCTGGATTTTCTTACGCAGCCGGCCTTGCGCGGAGTCAGCGCCGCGCCGCACGACGGCGAAATTGCGTGGGCGAGAGCTGGAAGCGCTGCCGGAATCGCCGCGTGAAGTAGGCCTCGTCGGCAAAACCGGTCGCCGCCGCAATCCCGCCGATGCGGTCGGTGGTATGCGCAAGCAGTTCGCGGGCCTTGTCCATGCGCCGCTCGGTGACCAGATCAACGAAGGTCTTGCCGGTCTCTTTCTTGATCAGGTGCGCGAGGTAGTTGGGCGACAGATCGGCCGCTGCCGCAGCGTCGGCAAGCTGGATGCGCCGGCCGATATTTTCGCGCACATGGCGCATCACCCGCGCCAGCGCGTCACGGCGGCTGGCGCGCTGCGCCTTGCGTGCGGCCTGCGCGAGCAATGCCTTCCCGTGGCGCCGGCACACCAGGCCGAGAAGCACCAGCAGCTGGCCGCGGATGATTTCCGTCGATCCGTAACGGCGGCGCGTGTTCTCCGCCTGCATCGCGAGGCAGGCCGCCTTCGCCTGGGCCAGATCGGCGCCCGCCAGCGAAAAGTCGAGGTACTCCTGGAACAGGAAGGGCGCCAGCTCGGGCACCCGCGCCAGCGGCACATCCTCGAGGTCGAGCGGGTGCACATCCAGCTCGGGCCGCAGAAAATGGAGATTGAAGCTGAGGATGAAAAATCGCGAGCGCGGCGGATGCGGCACGCGATGCACACGGTAGGGCAGCACGAAACTCAGGCCGCCCGGACCCAGCGGCCGTGCGGTGGCCGCGATGTGCTGTGTGGTGCGCCCTGCGAGATTCAGCTGGATCTGGAAATACTCGTGGCGGTGCGCCTCGGCAATGCGGGTGACACTTTTCTCGTCACGGATCGAAAAATCCGGACCGGCCGCGCGATCCGCCATGGAATAGGTGCGGATCGCGCGGTTCATGGACGGCGGCCGGATTACTGGATCGCCTTCACCGCGGCCTTGAGAATGGGCGACAGCGCGGCGCTGCTGCGCGCCAGCTCCACCATCGCTTTCTGCTGCACGGTTCCGTCCATCGGCGAGAGCAGGCGTTCACCCTTGGTCGATTCGGCCTGCAGCGCCGGATCCTTCATCGCCGCGTTCACAGCGGCACGGAAAGCCGCCACCGCGGCCGGTTCCATGGTGGGCGGGCCGATGTAGCTGCGGTGCGTCTCGAGGATGGTTGCCATCGCCTGCACCACACCCTTCTTGGCTGCCGGCACGATCTGGGTGACCACGGGAATTTTGGGATAGTCGGGGGACGGCTGCGAGGTCACCATCATCACCGGATACTTGTCGCCGGAACGGATCGCGCCCAGCGATTCGCTCCAGCCGGTGATGTGGCCATCGCCGTCGCCCTTGATCACCGCCAGGGAGGTATCTGCATTGCCCTCGTAGCCGGTCACTGCCTTCAACTGGAAGCCGAGTGCATCGGACAACACGGCCATCGTGTAGAAATCCTCGTCGGTGCCCTGTGAAGGGAACACGAAGGGCCGTTTCAGCTTCTGGATGTCGGCAACCGAGCGGATCGCGGATTTGCCGCCGACGGTGAGCACCCGCGGCTCACTGGTCGCACGGCCGAGGAACATGAATTTGGTCGGATCGAAGGTTGCACCGGGACTGCCTGCCATGTTGGCCAGCAACAGGGTCGAGACATTGCCGAAGTAGACCTCGTTGGCCCCGGGTTTCAGCCGCCAGATGTGGTTTGCCGCCTTGAGGCCGCCGCCGCCCGGCATGTTGACAAGGCGCAGCTCCTTCGCGCCGAGGTATTTTTCGAGATAGGGTGCCAGCATCCGCGCAAAGCGCGTATGCCCTCCCGCCGCGCTGCCGGCAATATTGACGATCACCAGCTTGCCCTTGTAATAGTCGGACGCCTGCGCAAGCGCCCGGCCCGGCAGTGACAGCAGCGCCGGTGCCATCGCGCCGGCAATCAACAGCTTTCTGCGGTTGTTTTTCATGTTCTCCTCCTTTTGATGGTTGCACGGCAATCAATATACGGTTCCATTTCGGCCGAACCAGGCACCGAGCAGGCCGTGGTAAGGCTGCATTTCGAGCCCCCAAACGAACAGCAGGTAAATGGCCAGGGTCATCACCACGGAATACGTCAGGCCGCGAAGGGGCGTGCAATACCCTGACAGGATCAGATAACCCGCCGTGAACAGGAACACCGCGGGGAAAATGCCCGCCGTGAACACCAGCGCCAGCAGAAGCGCGACGATGCAGAAAGCCCCGGCCTCGCCCCAGCGCCCGAGCTGCTCCTGGGTGCGCTCCTCGCGGGGACGGCCCTCACCCTCCCCGGGAATCGCACCGGGATCGACACTGATCATTTCCATCGCCGGCGCAGTGTCGCGTCCCATGTTGTGCCAGACCAGCTGGATCAGCGTCAGAGCGATGCCGAATACCGCCAGCGGTTGCGGGATCAGCCGCGCGCGCGGCCCGAAATCCTGGCACAACCACAATACGCCGCCGAACACCGCCAGCAGCAGGACCGAAATCACGTTTTCCTGCGTCCTGCGCGTCATGCGCCACCTCCCGCCGCGCGCCTGCGCCGCCACGAACGCAGAAAAGGCAGCGCCGCCGTGAACACCACGAACAGCAGCATCGCCAGCGCGATCGGCCGGTCAAGCAGGAAATCGTTGCCGTAGAGATTCAGCGAGATGTGGAGGTTGCGCTCGATCATCACCGCCAGCACCATGCCGATGACGAAATTGGCGCGCGAGTAGCGGTACTTGTCCATCAGATAGCCGACCACGCCAAACACCGCAGCGACCACGACATCCTCGATGCGTCCGCGAGTGGCATAGGCGCCGACAAAACACACCGACAGCACGATCGGCACCATCAGGTTGGCCTGCAGGGAGGGAAGCCGCGCCAGCCAGGGCGTGATGCCGAGACCGATCACGGTGACCGCGATGTTGGCGAGCACGATGATCCACACCATGCTGAATACGAGGTCGAGGTTCTTGGTCAGCATCTCGGGCCCGGGCACGACGCCGAGCCCGATGAAGGCAACCAGCAGGATCGCCATGCTCTCGCCGCCGGGGATGCCGAAGGCGAGGGTCGGCATCAGTCCGCCGCCCTCGTTGGCACCCATCGTCGCATCCGGTGCGATGACACCCTCGACTGCGCCCTTGCCGAAGCGCTCCGGGGTCTTAGACGTCTGCGCGGCCTGCGCATAGGCGGCCAGTCCGGCGACGCTGGCACCGACGCCGGGCAGCACGCCGATCCACAGCCCGAGCAGGCTCGAGCGGATCACCAGCCACCAGTGGCCCACGGCATCGCAAATGCCCTGCCACACCGTGCTGTCCTCGCGCACCAGCGAGCGGTCGATGATGGGCGTGCCGCGTATAGACATCTTCATCATTTCCGACACCGCGAACAGCCCGATCATCGCCACCGGAAAGGAAATGCCGTCCATCAGGAATTCGCTGCCGAAGGTGAAACGCGGCGTCGCGGTGACCACGTCCATGCCGATGAAGGCCGCCAGCACGCCAAGCACGCTGGCGGTCAATCCCTTCATCAGCGAACCTTCGCTGAAGGTGGCGATCACCGTCAGTCCCCAAAGCGCCATCATCAGGTATTCGCTGGGACCCAGTGCAAGGATCACCGGCCGGATCAGCGGAATGCACAGCGCAAGGAAAATCGCGCCGATGATGCCGCCCATCAGCGCGCCCGTCGCAGAAGCCGCCAGCGCGCGCTTGGCCTGCCCCTGCTTGGTCATCGGGTAGCCGTCGAAGCACAGCGCCAGGCCCTTTGCCGAACCCGGCACGCTGAACAGGATGCTGGTCACCGAGTCGCCCCAGATGGTCGCGATGTGCGCGCCCAGCAGCAGCGCCAGGGTTGCGGCGGTTTCGAAACCGTAGGTGAAAGGCAGCAGCAGCGCCATCGCGACGACGCCGCCGAGGCCGGGCAGGATGCCGATGACCAGGCCGTAGATCACGCCGATGAACAGGAACAGCAGCGCCTGGGGCGTCAGCAGTGCGGCAAGACCGGAACCGATCGCTTCAACGATCATGCATGACGCTCCGCGCCAGCGGATTCACCGTGCAAGCCTTGCGGATGCCGTGACGCCAAAGAACTCCTCCCGACAATGCACCGGCCGGGCGCTATTGTGATGCGCTTGCCTGTTCCGGTTGCGCGGGCACTTTACCGCAAAATTCCGGCTTATGCCGCAGTCTTGCGGCAACCAAATTGGATCAGACCGCGCCCGCCCGCGCGGCGGCCCGCAATCCGTTCATGGTGTCCACCGCAAAACGCAGGTCCTGCCAGGCCTTGGCCTTGTCGTTCAAGGTGCGCAGCAGGTACGCCGGATGGTAGGTCACGATCAGCGGTATTCCGCGATGCTCGTGCACCTGCCCGCGCAGAGCCGCGATGCTGGCCTCGCGGCCGAGCAGGTTCACCGCGGCCACCTTGCCCAGCGCGATGATCAGTTTCGGCCGCAGCAGCTCGATCTGCCGCTGCAGGTGCGGGGAACAGGCCTGCGCCTCCTCAGGCTCGGGATTGCGGTTGCCCGGCGGACGACACTTGACGATGTTCGCAATGTAGACGTTGGCGCCGCGGCGCAGATCAATCGCGGCCAGCATGTTGTCGAGGAGTTTTCCGGCCTGGCCGACAAAAGGCTCACCCTGCGCATCCTCGTCCGCACCCGGCCCCTCGCCGACGAACAGCCAGTCCGCCTGCTCGTCACCGACGCCGAACACGGTCTTGTTGCGCTTCGCGTGCAGGCCGCAGGCCGTGCATCCTGCCACACGGGCCTTCAGTTCCTCCCAGCCGGGGCCGGACACCGCAGCGGGCGGAAGGACCGGTGCTTCGGGCACTGCGCCGGCCACGGGTGCCGCAGCAGTTTCCGTTCCGGTTGCAGCCGGCGCTCCACGCAGTCTCCAGCGCGGGTGGATGCCCATTTCACGCAGCATATCGTCGCGCCGTAACGGGTCCGGCCGGGTCATCCGAGCTTCCTTTCCATGGTTACTGCGTCCTCGCGGCCGGTGGCATGCGGGTAATAATCCCGGCGCATGCCGATCTCGGCAAAACCGTGGCGCGCGTACAGCCCGCGGCCGGCCGCATTGGATACACGCACTTCCAGATACACAGTCTCTGCGCCGTGTTCACGCGCCAGCCTGATGACGAACTCCAGCAGCTCGCTGCCGAGTCCGCGCCGCTGCTGTGCCGCCGCGACGCTCAGATTCAGCAAATGGGCCTCACCGGCGGCAATCATCACTACGCAATAACCGGCGACGCCGCCGCGGCCCTCAAGTATCCAGCAGTGGTAGCCGGCTTCGAGCGAATCGGTGAAATTGCCGCGGGTCCAGGGATGGCTGTAGACCGCGCGCTCGATGGCCTCGACCGCATCGAGATCCGCCGCGGTCATCGGCCGGACACGACGGATGGCTTCAGGTTGGGCGCTCATCGCTCACTGGTCTTCAGCGCGACGCGATCGCGGACGTAGAGCGGCGCCGCGGCATCTGCGCGGATGCCACGGCCCGCGGCAAATACCGGCGCCGCCAGGCACGCAATGTCGCGGGCCTGCGGCACCCGTTCATCCAGCACGCTCTCCAGTTGCGCGCAATATCGTTGCCGCAGCACGCCACTGTAAACGGCAAACCCACCACCGCAGGCCGTCCAGCGGCCAGGCGGCAAGTCCGGCACCGCGTCAGGCGCGCATACCCTGGGTGCCAACACTTCGGCATAGGCGTCGCCATCGCGCCGGTACGCCGCGTGATAAACCTCGCCCATGCGCGCATCAATGCAGCAGACCACCGCTTCGGCGCCGGCGCCGGCAGCCAGGGCCTGCAGCGTACCGATGCCGGCCAGCGGGATGTCCCCGGGAAATGCCAGCCCCTGCGCCACCGCACAGGCCACGCGCAGCCCGGTGAACGAGCCCGGCCCCGCGCCAAAGGCGATGCCGGACACCTGGGGCAGCGCAATGCCGGCCTCGGCCATGACCTCATCCGCCATCGCAATCAGCATTTCCGAATGGGTCTGCCCGGCGCGGGCCGAACGCTCGAAAACCGCACCGTCACGCCACAGCGCAGCACTGCAGTGTTCCGTCGATGCATCCAGGGCCAGTATGTTCATGAGTCGTCCGCGTGCCGCATCCGGCGATTGTAGCCGACCACGGCGCGTGGCCTGCGTTATACTCCGGGCACTGCCGCGACTGGCGAGAAAAACAACCGGAGCGTTCGCATTTCATGAAATCACTGCTCACCACACTGGGTTCACTGCTGGTCGGCGCACTGATCATGTTGGGCATCGGTGGCACCGCCTATCACCTGTTCCGCGAGAATGGCCTGCTGTCACAGGGCATGGGGGCGCTGTGGAGCGCGCAGTACGAGGCGCCGGTGATGACCGTGGTCCTGATCATCGCCGCGATTTTCGTGTTCAAGGCACTGCACGGCATGCAGATCGGCAACAAGCGCGAAAGCAAAATCCCGGATTTCATCCTGTTCGCCTTCATCGCCACCGGCATCTTCTTCCTCGGCCGCCTGCTGACCAGCGGCCACATTTGACCGTTTCCGCAAGCCTGCGCCCGGCATCATGCCGGGCCCAGTTGTACAACTCGCACCATCCAGGAGTGATTACATGAGCAACATCCAGCGATTCAACAGCGACAAGCGTCTTTCCCGCGCCGTGGTCTGCGGCAACATGGTCTATCTCGCCGGCATCACCGCCGACGACCGCAGCAAGGGCATGCGCGCCCAAACCGCGGAGATCCTCGCCAAGATCGATGCCCTGCTGAAAACCGCGGGCACCGACAAGTCGAAGCTGCTGTCGGCGACGATCTGGATCACCGACATGCGCGCAAAACCGGAAATGGACGAGGCCTGGGCGGCCTGGGCCGATCAGCAGAACCTGCCGGCACGCGCCTGCGTCGAGGCCCGGCTCGGTTCGCCGGACACGCTGGTGGAAATCATGGTGCAGGCGGTCAAGTAACCGCCCGCCGGGGTCAGGCCTTGGCGCGCGCCTTGGCCTTGATCTCGATGCCGGCCCAGCGCGCGAGATCGCGGTGGATGCGCGCCACCCTCTCAGTCTGGCCTTTCGCCGGAAACCGTTCGTAGAATCCGTCACCCTTGAACTGGGCCTTCTGCGCCGCCCAGGGTGACAGCCGCTCCTCCCAGCGTTTTTGCCGCCCCTGCACCGGCTCCGCGTCCGCACGGGCAAGGTCCGCACAGACCCGGATCATCGCTTTCAGGGTCACCGGTTTGGTCACCTGGTAGGCATCACCGCCCCAGGCTTCACCCCAGACCCTTTGCGCCGCTTTCAGGAAGTCGCGGATGATTTCGTAGAAACGTTCGCTTTCGCGGTAGAGGTTGCTGGTGCGACTGATCTTGCGCCAGTCACTGCTGACCCAGCGGTGCAGTTCGTTGAACAGCTCGGCCTGGAGAATCCATTTGTCCTTCTGGCTGCGCCCGCCGAGGCGATTGATCCTGTACTGCAGCGGACTGTCGTCCTCACTGTAGAGGTCCTCGACCAGGCGTGCGGCAAAACGCTTGTCGGGATCAGCCCAGGACACACGCTCATAGAGATCGACCAGGTGGCTCTTGTTGATGCGCGTCGGTGTCGAATTGATGATGACGAACATCTCAGCCGCGAAGTCTTCGCTGCGGCCGTCGAAAATGACGCAGGGCACGTTGATCGACGCGGCCTCCGCCGGGTGCTCCATCAGGTAGAACTTCAGCGCGGCGAGGCGGTGCTGGCCGTCGATGATCAGGTACTTGGATGACGGTTCGGCCAGATGGCCCACCGTGTCCTGCCCGGGCAGCGCGGTGAAACGCAGCTCATCGGAAGTGAACAGCAGCACGGTGCCGGGGATCGGCGGCTGGCTGACCGCCATTTCGTAGAAATTGCGCAGCTGGCGCACTTTCGATTTCGACATCTGGCGCTGGAAAGCTTCATCAGTACTTTCGACACGCGCGATGAACTGGGCAATTTCGTCCTGCTGGGGAAGACTTTGCGGCGCAATCTGCTCACCTTCGCCATAAAAACGGCTGATGAACCGGACCCGCTCCAGCACCTCCTTTGCCGGATAACTTGCAAAATAGAACACGCCATCTTTTTGTCTTATGCGCGTTGCCAGCATGGTGGCTGATCCCTTCGTATTGTAAGTACTTGGCGGACCGCGGAAATTCCGGTTGTCGCGGACATGCCGCCGCTTCGGTTCCGGCTGTCATTTTAGCGTTCGCTCCCACTGAAAAGCGAGGCTCGTCCCGGCCCGGGCTCGGACATAAAAATATTTATCAATATAATCAAATAGTTATAGATTATTCCTGGACAGCAAAGCACCGGAATTCCGCGTTGCGGGACGACAGGGGGACACGCGGGCGTCCGCAGGCCGGGGCCGAAACGACGGCACCCGACGTGCAAAACACATGGAAATCAAGAGCCTGCGATCAGCGCTCGCGGCGGGGTTTGTAGATTTCCCGGCGCGCCTTGTCGAGGTCACGGTGCAGACCGCGGCGCTCCTCGTCGGACAGGCGCTGCGGACGGTCCTGCCGCTCGAAACGTTCGGGGCGATCACCGCGCTGGCGCTGCTGACCCCGGTCAAAACGATCGGGCTGTCCCTGGGCTGCGCGCAGATCGCGCCACGGGCCGGCAGCCGCAGGCGTCGCCTGCAGGGCCACACTCGCCAGTAGAACCGCCAGCCAGATTTTCATGCGCCACGCTCCGAGTCGAATCGCACAGGGCCGGGGCCACCGATCCCTGCCATGCCATCCATTGTACAAGCAGCCGCAAACACGATGCCGCCATCTTCGACGTCGCCTGTAAACAGAGTGTTGCAGTCCGGGATCATTGTGTAAGCGCCTGTTGCTGTATAGACAGAATGCTAAGCGCCGCGTCACGGCTGAAAGCCCTCGGATTTGTAAGAGTTTGTTTCAAAGGCATGGCCAGTACGTCCCGAACTGGGTACGATGGGGCCATGACACAGACCAAGACCCGGATCCTGGTGGTCGATGACGACGCCAGACTTCGCGACCTCCTCAACCGCTACCTCGCCGAGCAGGGTTACGTCGTACGCGTCGTCGCCGACGCCGCGGAAATGAACCGCCATCTCGCCCGCGAACGCTTTGAACTGATGATCCTGGACCTGATGCTGCCGGGAGAAGACGGACTGTCGATCTGCCGGCGGCTGCGCGGCAGCGGCGAAACGATACCGATCATCATGCTCACCGCCAAGGGCGATGACGTCGACCGCATCGTCGGCCTTGAAATCGGCGCCGACGATTACATGCCCAAGCCCTTCAACCCGCGGGAACTGGTGGCGCGCATCCAGGCTGTGCTGCGCCGGCAGCCGCCGCCGGTGCCTCCGGGCGCTCCTGGCGGGGCCGCCGAAATCATCGAATTCGGCGAATTCCGCCTCAACCTGGGCACCCGCAGCCTGACGAAGTCCGGCACCGAGATCACGCTCACCACCGGGGAATTCGCGCTGCTGAAAGTACTGGCCGAACATCCGCGCACGCCGATGTCGCGCGACAAGCTGATGGAAATGGCGCGCGGCCGCGAATTCGGCGCCTTCGACCGATCGATCGACGTACAGGTCTCGCGGCTGCGCAAACTGATCGAACCCGATTCGGCCAAGCCCGTCTTCATCCAAACCGTGTGGGGCTTTGGTTATGTATTCATTCCGGATGGCAAGGGTGGGGAAAAGGGTGAACAGTGAGCGGTGAACGGTCAGCAGAAAAACCATGACCCTCGCATAACCCGTCCACGCCCCCCTCACTCCTCGTTAACCATGACCCTCTGGCCGCGCACACTGCTGTGGCGCAGCGTATTGCTGATCGCCGCACTGCTGGTCGTCGCCCACCTGGCCTGGCTGCAGATATTCCGCGCCTCCGAGATCGAGCCGCGCGCGCTGCAGGCCGCGCAGCAGGTGATCAGCGTGGTCAATCTGACGCGGGCGGCACTGGTAACGGCCGATCCCGAGCGCCGTTTCGCCCTGCTCGACGAACTGGCGCAGCGCGAGGGCATCCAGGTCTACGCCGGTGATCCCGCAGAAGCGGTACCGGCACTGCCCGACCGCCCTTTCCTGCGCATTATGGAGGCCCGGTTACGCGAGCAACTCGGATCGCAGACGCGCCTCGCACTCGAACGCGAAGGCGCGTCCGGGGTGTGGGTCAGCTTCCGTATCGACAACGAGGAATTCTGGGTGTCACTGCCGCGCTCACGGATCGAGCGCAATGCGCCGCTGCGCTGGATCGGCTGGGGGGCACTGGTGCTCGCACTGGCAGTGATCGGCGCCTTCCTCGTGGTCGCACGCATCAACCGGCCGCTGCGCGAACTCACGCGCGCGGCGGAAGTACTCGGGCGCGGCGCAACACCGCCTCAGGTCAGTGAAGACGGCCCTGAGGAGATCCGCACCCTGTCGCGCGCCTTCAACCAGATGGCGGCCGATCTTCGGCGCCAGGACGAGGAGCGCGCGCTGCTGCTGGCCGGGGTTTCCCACGACTTGCGCACTCCGCTGGCCAGAATTCGGCTGGCGCTGGAAATGCTCGATGACCGAGGCGCAGCCGACCTCAAGGCCGGCGTCGCCCAGGACATCGGTGACATCGACGCCGCGATTGGCCAGTTCCTTGACTTCGCGCGGCCGATCGATGCGGAAGCCGTGGTCGGCAGCACGGACCTCAATGCCCTGGCACAGGCAGTGATCGGACGCTACACCCGCAGCGGCAAGGCCGTAAATTTCGCACCTTCCCCGCTGCCACCGCTGCCGCTGCGCACGCAAGCCATCCAGAGAGTGCTGGCCAATCTGATCGACAACGCCCTGCGCCACGGCGGCGGCAGCGCCGAGGTGATTACCGGACAGGATCAGTCGGTCGCCTATCTTGAAGTGCAGGATCGCGGCCCCGGCATCCCTGCCGCGGACGCGCAGCGCATGCTGCAACCCTTCACCCGCATGGACAGCGCGCGCTCGACCAGCGGCACCGGACTGGGACTCGCCATCGTCGACCGTATCGCACGACTGCACGGCGGCGCGGTACGACTGCTGCCGCGTGAGGGCGGCGGGTTGCGCGCGCGCGTTGAACTGCCTTTGAAGAAAGACGCGAACGACTAACGGCGCAGGCGAAACGAGGTATTACGCAGCCGGATAGACAGCACCCGTGCCATCGCAAACAGGAAATCCCGGGCCAGCGCCGGCTCCGCATCACCGAAGCGCGAGAATTCCTCGAAGGGCAGCAGCAGCAGGGTGCCGTCGGTCACGGCCCAGACATTGGCCGAGCGCGGCTGGCCGTCGAAAAAAGACTGCTCGCCGAGGATGCTGCCGGCGTTGATCCGCGCCAGCGAAGTCATGCTGACACCATCGACATGGGTCACCCCCACCTCCAGCGATCCAGCGGCCACCAGGTACAGCGTGCGATCCGCGGCGGCACGCTGGATCACCACCTCGCTCGCGCGAAAGTGACGCGGCGCGGTGAACTGCAGGAGGGTACTCCAGTGCCGGTCCTCCCAGTGCGGCAGGGCCAGCACGTCGGGAGACACACGGTCAGGTTCCGTGCGCCTGAACACGGATGCCCATTCAGCGCCGCTCATAAAATCCCTTGGGTGCGTTTCCGCCGGAAAGCGATCGGAAAATGATTATAGCCCCGGCCATGACGGGCACCGGGTCAGCCCCCGCCAGCCGCCGCATCGCGCCGGATCAGCGCCACAACCTCCGCAACGATCCCTTCACCACGACCGACAAATCCCAGCTTCTCCGCGGTCTTGGCCTTGATGTTGACCTCCGCCTCGGCAATGCCGAGATCGGCGGCGATATTCACCCGCATCCCCGGAATGTGCGGCGCCATTTTCGGCGCCTGCGCGATGATCGTGGCATCGACGTTGACCACCACGTACTGCCGCCCGCGCAGCAGCGCCATCACGGCGCGCAGCAGTTCGCGGCTGTCGATCCCCCGGTAACGCGGATCGGTGTCGGGGAAATGCCGGCCGATGTCGCCCAGCCCGGCCGCGCCGATCAGCGCGTCGCAAAGCGCATGCAGCAACACATCCGCGTCGGAATGCCCCGCCAGGCCGCGCTCGTAGGGTATGGTCACCCCGCCTATCACCAGGCGGCGCCCCTCGACCAGCGCGTGCACGTCGAACCCCTGCCCGATCCGCATCAGCGTTCCCCCTGCCACGCCAGAATCCGCTCAGCCAGCGCCAGATCCTCCGGATAGGTCACCTTCAGATTGGCTTCGCTGCCGGCAACCAGCTGCGGCCGCACGCCGGTCTGCTCCACCGCGCTGGACTCATCGGTCACCGCCGTAATGTCGGCGCGACGCAGCGCCTCGATCAGCACCCGGTAGCGGAACATCTGCGGCGTCTGCGCGCGCCAGAGGTTTTCCCGCGGCGCGGTCTGCAGCACCGCGCCCGCGGCATCGGCCCGCTTCAGGGTGTCCGCAACCGGCACCGCGAGCAGTCCGCCGGCATCGCCGTCTCCGACCGCCGCTATCAGGCGATCGATGTCGGCGGCGCGCAGGCAGGGGCGCGCGGCATCATGCACCAGCACCCAGTCCCGGCCGCCAATCGCGTCATTGGCCGCGAGCAGGCCGTTGAACACGCTCGCCGCACGGGTCTCGCCGCCACAGTACAGGGGAATCAGTTTTTCGCCGCAGGCGCTCCAGTCGCAACTCCCGAAATGGCGATCGCCCGGCGACAGCACCACGAACACCTGGCTGATCAGCGGGTGCGCACAGAGTGTGGACACCGCGTGCTGGAGTAGCGGCCTGCCGGCCAGAAGCGCATACTGCTTGGGCAACTCCGCAAGCATCCGGGAACCGCTGCCGGCGGCCGGAATCAGGGCAACATAACGCGGCATCGGCGTGCTCTGGCGTCGTAAAATGACATGTCGAAACAGGTTGCTTGAGGAAATCAATAAGCCGGAAAGACAGCGAACCGATTGTAACAGCAGCCTGCGCGCAATCCCGCCTGCCGATTCACAACGCAACAACCCGACATGCCCGTCAATCCCGGACACCTGCTGCCGCCCCTGGCCCGCGCCGCGATCAGCCGTGCTCTGGGGCGCGACACGCAGGCTCCCGTCGCTGACGCCGCATGGCTGCGCACACCCGGCGCCGCCTTCGTTACGCTGATCCGCGACGGGCGCTTGCGCGGCCGTCGCGGCACTCTGGATGCCGTGCGTCCGCTGCACGACGAGGTCATGGCCAATGCGGTCGCTGCCGCGCTGCGCGACCCCTGCTTCGCGCCACTGACCAAGGACGAACTGCCGGACACGGCGATCGAGGTCACCGTGCTGTCAAAACCCGAACCCCTGGACACTTCGAGCGAAGCAGCCGCGCTCGCCGCGATCCATGCCGGCGTCCACGGCCTCGCACTGCGTTACGGGCACCATCACGGCATTTTCCTGCCCGAGGCCTGGGCGGAACATGCCGATCCCGCCGATTTCCTCGCCCATCTCAAGTACCGGGCCGGCCTGCCGCCGGATTTCTGGGATCCCCTGATGGAATTGCGGCGCTACACCGCGGCCTGCTGGCGCGACAGGGAGTCCTGAGGGGATGCCGATCGCGCGCAAAAAATCCAGGCTGCCGCTGACCGCAACACTCGCCTATGCCCTTGCGGCAACGGGATGGATCGTCATCGGCTTCTTCATGTCGAGCCTGCTCGACGACGGCGGCACCACCTCGATGTTCGAGCTCTACAAGGGCCTCGCCTTTGTCGCCGTGACCGGCTGCCTGTTGTTCATCGTGCTGGGCTGGATGGACAGCGGCATGACCGCCGACACCACCTTCGGCCAGCTCGCCGAGGAATTCAGGCAATCGATCCGCACCGGCGAACGCACCATGCGCTGGCTGCCGCCGGGACTGGCGCTGATCATCATCGCGCTGTTCTGCCTGCTGCTGCTGGGTCTGTACTGGACCCGGAACAACACGCTGGACGCCGGCGAACGCTCGGCCGACGCGCTGCGGCACACGATCGCCGCGCAAACCGGCAGCGCGATCCAGGTGATCGACCTGACCCTCGGTGAAATCGCGCATGAACTGGCCGAAAACCGGACGCGGGACCCCGATGCAGAATTGCGCCGCCGCCTGGAACGCGTTCCGGCGCTGGTCAGCGCCATCCGGGTGCTCGACGGCGACGGCCGGCTGATCCACGACTCCGATCGCGGCGCCGTCGGCGCCGACCTCTCCCGCCGCGATTATTTCCGCCATCACCGCGACAGCGGGAACAGCGGATTCTTCATCGGCGAACCCCTGCGCAGCCTGTCCACGGGCAACTGGTTCGTAAGCGCCAGCCATCCGGTACGGGCGGCGGACGGCAGCTTCCGGGGTGTGGTCGTTGCTGCAATGGACATCGAACGTTTCGGCAAGTACTGGCAACTGCCCGGCCTGGACAGCAGGGGCAGCATCGCCGTCTTCCGCGGCGACGGCGCGCTACTGATGCACAGCCCCCATGTCGAGGACCAAATCGGCAAATCCTTTAGTGAAGCCGGCTTCTGGCGGGAGCAGGTATCACAACAGGACAAGGGACTCTACCGCGGCACCAGCAGCATCGACGGCCAGATGCGGATCTTCGGTTTCGGACGCGTCCCCGATTATCCGCATCTGCTGGTTTTCGTCGGTCTCTCCGAAGCTCACCTGCTGTCTCCCTGGCGCCGTCTCGCCGCCATCAGCGTTGGCAGCTTCCTGATCTTCGCCAGCCTGGTTCTGATCCTGGCCTTCATCCTGCTGCGCCAGCTGCGGATGCGCATCCAGTCGCAGAAAAAGGCTGCCGAACTGGCACGCTACCCGCTGCAGAACCGTAATCCCGTGTTCAGCGTCTCGCGCAACGGCGAGCGACTGTTCATGAACGATGCCGCGCGCCGACTCTTCCAGGAGCACCGCGGCAGCGCCGAAGCGCAGCAACTCGATTCCGCGATCCAGGAAATTGCCGCGGCAAATGCGTCCGGCAGCCGCGAATTCGCGATGGGTGCGCGCAGCTACTCCGCCTCCTTCGTGTCCCATGCCGACTGCTGCGACGTCTACCTGATGGAGACCACGGCCCTGCGCCAGGGGGAGGGCCTGCTGCAACTGTTCTTCGACCTGCCCTTCATCGGCATGGCCACCTCCTCACCGGAAACGAAGCGCTGGCTGCGCTGCAACGACCGGCTCTGCGAAATCCTCGGCCTGCCCCGCGAGCAGTTGCTGCGAAAAACCTGGGCGGAATTAACACATCCGGAGGACCTGCCCAGTGATCTCGCAAACTTCGACCAGGTGATGCGGGGCGAAACCGACGGCTACACGATGGACAAGCGGTTCCTGAGACCTGATGGCACAAGTGTCGATGTGGCGATGAACGTGCGCGCGGTGCGTCGCCCCGACCGCTCGGTCGAGATGTTCATGTGTACGGTACAGGACATCACCGAACGCAAGCAGCGGGAAATTCAACTGCGCCGGCAGCGCAATCTCTACGCCGCGCTGTCAGCGACCCACGAGGCGATCATCCGGCTGGGCGACCGCAACGACCTGTTCACGCGCATCTGCCGCATTGCCGTGGAGGAAGCCGGTTTCGCCTTCGCCTGGATCGGTCTGCTCGAGCCGGCGACCGGCGTGGTCAATCCCGTTGCCCGCCACGGCGAAGACGGCGGCTACATCGAAAGCCTGCGGGTCACCATCGACCCGCAGCACCCCGAAGGCCGCGGTGCCACAGGCTTGGTCATCCGTGAAGGCCGTCACCGCATCATTAACGACATCCAGGCCACGCCCTACATGGCGCCCTGGCACGAGGCCGCGACCCGCGCCGGGGTGCGTGCTTCCGCCGCCTTCCCGGTCCGCCAGGGCGACCGAATCATCGGCACGCTGAACCTGTATTCGCGAGAACGCGATTGTTTTGATGCTGAAATCGTGCGCATGCTCGACGAGATGGCCGCCGGCCTCTCCCACGCCCTCGACATACTGGAGAGTGAGCGCCAGCGCGAACTGGCCATCGCCGCCCTGCGAGTCGCCGAGGAACGCTGGCAGCTCGCGTTGGAGAGCGGCGAACACGGCGTCTGGGAATGGAACACGCAGACCAACGAGGCCTTCTACTCGCAGCAATGGAAAGCCATGCTCGGGCATGCCGCACAGGATGTCGGCAACAGCATCGACGAATGGAAATCCCGCGTGCATCCCGACGACCTCGCCGGTGCGACCCAGCAGATCGAGCGCCACCTGCAAGGCGAATCGCCGGTCTACACCTCCGAGCACCGCCTGCGCCACCGCGATGGCCGCTACCTGTGGGTACTCGACCGCGGCAAGGTTGTCACCCGCAGCGAGGATGGCCGGCCGCTGATGATGACCGGCACCCAGACCGACATCACCGCCCGCCGCGAGGCGGAAGCGCGCCTGCGCGAAAGTGAAGCCCGGTTCAAGGGCCTGGTCGAGCAGTCGATCGTCGGTATTGTCATCGTCGACGGCGACACGATGCACTACGCCAATCCGCGCATCGCGGAGATTCTCGGCTACAGCACGAACGATATTATCGGCGCCGGATTCTCGCGGCTGATTCACCCTGAGGACTGGCCCGGAGTCCGGGACCGGATCGCCGGCGTGTTGTCCGGCGAGTTCCGGGACATCCGCTACGAATTCCGTGCGCTGCGCAGGGATGGCCGCATCGCGCACTTGGGCACCCACGGCAGCCGCACCGAGTATGCCGGCCGCCCGGCCGTAATCAGCGTGGTGCAGGACATCACCGGCCGCCTCGAAGCCGAGCGCCAGCTGACCGAGTATGTCAGCCGACTCGAACGCTCGATCATGCACACTGTAGAGGCGATTTCGCAGATGGTCGAGCTGCGCGACCCCTACACCTCTGGCCACGAACGTCGCGTCGGTGATCTTGCCGCCGCGATCGGCCGTGAACTTGGGCTCGACGAACACCACATCACCAGCCTGCGTATCGCCGGCAATGTGCATGACGTGGGCAAGATCACGGTGCCCGCCGAGATCCTGTCCAAACCGGGAAAACTCTCGACGGCCGAGTACGAAATCGTGAAAACCCACGTCGAAAAAGGGTACGACATCCTGAAGAACATCGACTTTCCCTGGCCGGTGGCGAAAATCGTGCTGCAGCACCATGAACGCATGGACGGCAGCGGCTATCCGCGGGGCCTGCAGGGCGAAGACATCATGCTGGAAGCGCGCATACTGGCCGTGGCCGACATCATCGAGTCCATGAGCACACACCGCCCCTACCGCCCAGCGCTGGGCCTCGAGGCCGCGCTGAAGGAAGTCCTGGCGCGATCGGGCAGCCTCTACGACCCCCGGGTGGTCGCCGTAACGCTGCGCCTGTTCCGCGAACGGGGATACCGGCTACCCGAGTAAAATATAAATAAAAACAGTAACTTATGATCATTCCGCAGTCACTATATACCTGGCTCGACCGCAACATCCTGGCGCTCGGACGGGAAATGCGCCTGTCCTACCTGCCGCCGCTGATGGTCTACATGGCCGCCGGCATCTCCGGTCTCACCGGCATCGTCGGCACTTTCTTCGTCAAGGAATACCTCGGCCTGTCGGCGGCCTTTCTCGCCGCACTCGGCTTCTGGGCCGGCATTCCCTGGGCGCTGAAAATGCCGCTGGGACACCTCGTCGACCTGATCTGGCGCTGGAAAAGCGTACTGGTGTTCATCGGCGCGGGCATGATCGCGGCAGGCCTGTCGATCATGATCGGCCTCTTGAGCGACCGCGAGGCGATGGCGGCGGTAATGTCGCCGGGGGCCTGGTACGTGGCCAGCGTGCTGCTGGGCGCGACCGGCTACGTGCTGCAGGACGTGGTCGCCGACGCGATGACCGTCGAGGCCGTGCCGCGTGTCGACGCCGAGGGCAATCCGGTCGATCCGGCGCAGCGCAAGCTGATGAACACGACGATGCAGACGCTGGGCCGCGTCGCCATCATCGGCGGCAGCGTGCTGGTCGCCGCAATCAACCTCTACGTGTTCAGCGGCGTGCACGCGCTGTCGGAGGCTGAAAAAGTCGACATCTATCGCAGCATCTACCTGATGGCGCTGTGCATTCCCGCGATATCCGTCGCCGGTGTGCTCTCCGCGATGTGGCTGCGCCGGCGTGACGAGCGGCGCCTCCTCGCACAGGGCCGCAGCAGCAGCGAAATCGAGTCCCTGCTGAGCGGCCGCGTCGAAACCACGCCGCCCAACTGGTGGATCCTCGGCGGCAGTGCCACCTTCGTCGCCTTCACCCTGGCCATGGGCTTCAGCAAGATGCCGTACAACCAGGAAATCATCTTCGCCGGTTCCTTCGGCATCATTTCCTTCCTGCTGCTGCGCCTCTTCCGCGAACTGGAACCGGATACCCGTGCCACCATGCTCGGCACGGTGATCGTGATTTTCGTCTTCCGCGCGATGCCGGGCCCCGGCGAAGGCATTACCTGGTGGTTCATCGACGAACTGAAGTTCGACCAGCACTTCATCGCCGTCCTGTCGCTGATCGGCTCGGTGCTGACGCTGGCCGGCATGTTCATCTTCCGCCGCTTCATGGCCGACCACTCGATCGCCTATGTCGTCGGCGCGCTGACCCTGCTCGGCGGCCTGCTCTCGCTGCCCTATGTCGGCATGTACTTCGGCCTGCACCAGTGGACCGCGGCGATGACCGGCGGCATGGTCGATGCCCGCTTCATCGCGCTGGTCAACACCGCGCTCGAATCACCCCTGGGCCAGATCGCGATGATCCCGATGCTGGCCTGGATCGCCAACTCGGCGCCCTCGCACCTGAAAGCCACCTATTTTGCGGTGATGGCCTCCTTCACCAACCTCGCACTGTCGGCCTCGGCGCTGGGCACCAAATACCTCAACCAGATCTATATTGTGTCGCGCGAGGTGAAAGACAAGAGCGGCGCGGTGACCGTGCCCGCTGACTACAGCCAGCTCGGTGAACTCCTGATCGTGCAGTTGATCATAGCCGTAGGGGTGCCCTTCGCAGCCATTGGTCTGATCCGCCTGATGCGTCTGCGCAGCGCCTGAACTCGGACACGACCATGGACCTGCGAGAACTGCCCAGCACCGAACCCGGCGTCACGGACTTGATCCTGCGCGCCGTGGCCTTTGCCGCGCACAAACACCGCGACCAGCGGCGCAAGGACAAGGAAGCCTCGCCCTACATCAATCACCCGATCGAACTCGCCCATGTGCTGTGGGACGAGGGCGAGGTGCGCGATCCGCTGGTGATCGCCGCCGCGCTACTGCATGACACGCTGGAAGACACCGAAACCTCCTGGCAGGAGTTGCGCGGCGAGTTCGGCGAGGAAATCGCCGACATCGTGCTCGAGGTCACCGATACCAAGTGGCTGCGCAAGGAAGTGCGCAAACGCCTGCAGGTGGCAAAGGCGAAACACTCCAGCCAGCGCGCGCGCCTGGTCAAGCTCGCCGACAAGATCTGCAACGTTCGCGACCTCGGCACCCGCGCGCCAGCCGGCTGGTCGCTGGAGCGCAAGCGCCAGTACTACGACTGGGCCAAGGAAGTCGTCGACCGCCTGCGCGGCACCCATCCCGAACTGGAACGCCGCTTCGACGAGGTCTACGCGCTGCGCCCCTGAGCCCGGGACGCGGTTCCAGATGCTGTACGGCGGCGGGCGAAGCGCGACGGATTTATGCGATAGTCGCGGTTCCCGACAAACCCGACCCGCGCATCGCCATGAAAATCACCCACGCCAGCACCACCCTCGTTTCGCTGCCCCACGATGAACCGCTTGCGGACGGCCCGACCACACCGGGCTCGAAGAACTTCGTTGCCCTGAAACTGGGCACCGACCAAGGCGTCGAGGGCATCGGTTTCACCTTTTTCGGCGGCTCGCTCGACAAGGCCCTGCTCTCCGCGGTGCAGTCGCTCGCCGACCTGGCGATCGGCGAGGACCCGCGCTGCATCGAGCGCATCACCGCCAAGCTGATGGCCTCCTCGCCGGGCGGCCCCGGCGGCATCCTGACACTGGCGATCTCGGCGGTCGATATCGCGCTGTGGGACATCCAGGGCAAGCTCTGCAATCAACCGGTGGCGTCCCTGGCCGGCGGCCACCGCAACCGCGTCGACACCTATGCCAGCGGCGCGCTGATGCGCCATTTTCCGCTGGACCACGTGGTCAAGGCGGCGGCGCTGCTAAAGTCGCGCGGCTTCAAGCAGATGAAAACCCAGCTCGCGCTGCCCGGCGACACCAACCCGGTGAAGGAAGTCGAGCGTATCCGCCTGATCCGCGAGGCCATCGGTTACGAAACCGACCTGATGTGCGACATCAACCAGCGCTGGGACGTGCGCCAGGCCATCTCCATCGGCCGCGAGGTCGATGCCTACCGTCTGTTCTGGCTGGAAGATGTCACCACCTGCGACGACTATGACGGCCTCGCCGCGGTCACCCGTGCGCTCGACACGCCGGTCGCCGGCGGCGAATACGTCTACGGCATCCAGCCCTTCCGCCAGATGCTGGAGGCCCGTTCGGTCGATATCGTGATGATCGACGTGCTGCGCGCCGGCGGCATCACCCAGTGGCTGAAGATCGCCGGCATGGCGGAAGCCTTCAACCTGCCGGTGGTCAGCCATCTCGCGCCGGAGATCCACGTCCACCTCGTCTCCGCGGTGCCCAACGGGTTGACCGTCGAATACATGCCCTGGTCGTCGCGGCTCTTTAAGGAAGTGGTGCAACCGAAAGACGGGCAGCTGACGGTGCCGCAAAAACCGGGGCTGGGCCTCGAGTTCGACCCGAAGGTGGTCAAGTTCGGCTGAGCGCTTTCGCGCCAGTCAATCCCATAAAAAAGGGGCGGATGATCCGCCCCTTTTTGCTGCAGCCTGCCTGTGCGGCCGGACTTACTGCACCTTGATGCCGGCGCGTTTCACCACATCCGCCCACTTCTTCATGTCGTCCAGCATGAACTGGCGGAACTCCTCGGGCGAATTGGTCACCGCCTCGGAGCCGTTGGCCTCGGCCACCTTGGCGAATTCCGCCGACTTCACGTAGCCCGAGATTTCGGCATGGATCTTGGTCAGCAGCGGCTTCGGCAGCTTGGCCGGCGCGGTAACGCCATACCAACCGACCACCGAGAAGCCGGGCACCACTTCCGCCATGGCCGGAATGTCCGGTGCCGCCTTGATGCGGGTCGGGCCACTCACCGCGATGGCGCGCAGCTTGCCGGAGCGCACTTGTGCAAAGGCGCCAGTCAGGCCCATGAAGTTATAGTGATATTCACCACCAAGCAGGCCCACGATCGCGGGACCCGTGCCCTTGTAGGGAATATGCTGGCCCTTGGTATTGGTCATCAGCTTGTAGAGCTCGCCGGCCAGGTGGCCGCCGCTGCCGATGCCCGCGGAGCCGAAGTTGATCGGATCCTTGGTGGACTTGGTCCATTGCACGAAATCCTTCGCGGTCTTGGCCGGATGCGAGGGATTGACGACCAGCAGCAAACCGCCCGCCGTCATCTGCGTGATCGCCGTGAAGTCGTTCACCGCATGGTAGGGCAGCTTGGAGATCAGGGCCGCATTCACCGTGTGCTGGTGGTAGGGAATGAACAGCGTGTAGCCGTCGGGTGCGGCTTCCTTGACGATCTGCGCGCCGTTGACACCGGAAGCGCTGCCGCGGTTGTCGACGATGGCCTGCTGGTTCCAGGCCTTCGACAGATGATTGGCCAGCAGCCGCGCCAGGAAATCGGTGGTGCCCCCCGGAGCCGCCGGCGTGACGATGCGAACGGGCCGGTTCGGGTAGTCGTTGACATTCTGCGCAGCCGCCGGAAATGCCACGCCCAGCGCGGCCAGCAGCAACGGCAGTTTCGTTAACTTGAATGTGGATAACCGCATTTTTCCTCCTGTAGTTTTGTGATGCAGCATCGAGAGGATACCGCAGTGCGGACTGCAATGCACCCCTGAGAACCCTGCGGATTCACCGCGCATGAATAACCTGGGGCGGCGTTGTAAGATGGGCGCAGGGTACCGGAAACCCACCACAATGGATCCGTAACGCCCCGCTAACCTCTCAGGAGATCCCCCATGAACACCCGTGTCTTGGCCGCAGCCCTGATGTGCGTGCTGGGCAGCACCGCACACGCCCAGAGTTACCCCTCAAAAACCGTGCGCATCATCGTGCCTTTCGCGCCCGGTGGCGGCTCGGACTTCATCGCGCGCCAGATCGCGCCGCCGCTGACCAAGGCCATGGGCCAGCAGTTCGTCGTCGACAACCGGCCGGGCGCAGGCAGCACGCTGGGCAGTGAAATCGCGCTCAAGTCACCGGCCGACGGCTACACACTGCTGCTGATCTCCGGCAGCTACACCACCTCGCCCAGCCTCTACAAAAACCTGAAATACGATCCGCTGAACGACATGGCCTCGGTAATCCAGACCGAGAACGGCCCCTATGTTGTCACCGTACACCCCTCGCTGCCGGCCAAGAACGTCAAGGAGCTGGTCGCCATTGCCAAGGCAAGACCGGGTCAGCTGAACTATGCCAGCACCGGCAACGGTGGCATCACTCATCTGTCTGCGGAACTGTTCGCAATGCGCACTGGCATCAAGATCACCCACATCCCGTACAAGGGCACCGGCCCCGGCGTGATCGACACCATCGCCGGCAACACGCAGATGATGATCGGCGCGGTATCGGCGGTCATCGGCCACATGCAGAACGGACGACTCAGGGGCCTCGCGGTGTCTTCACCCAAGCGCCTGCCCGCACTGCCCAACGTTCCGACAGTCATGGAGGGCGGCATCAACTACCAGGTCAACAACTGGCACGGCGTGATTGCGCCCAAGGGCACACCGAAGCCGGTCATCGACCGGCTGAACTCGGAAATCAACAAGGCGATCAAGGACCCGGAGTTCGCCAAGCGCATCGCGCTCGATGGCCTCGAGCCGGCGGGCGGCACGCCGGATGAGTTCTACACGCTGCTCAAGCGTGAGGTCGTCGAATGGGCCGAGGTGGTCAAAGCCGCCAACGTCAAGGCCGACTGACCCGGCAGCGCAGTCCCGTTACAATAGCGGTATCGACGGCCTCGCGGGACGACCCGCGGGGCCGTCTGTTTTGGCCTGACCCGCACCGCATGCTGTCCTCCAGATGATCCAGTTCCGTCAACTCACCCTCGCCCGCGGCGCGCGCGAACTTGTCGCCGATGCCAGCCTGCAGATCCATGCCGGCTGGCGCGTCGGCCTCACCGGCGCCAACGGCAGCGGCAAGTCGAGCCTGTTTGCGCTGCTGCGCGGGGAACTCACGCCTGAACGCGGCGACTGTGACATCCCCGCCGCCTGGCGCATCGCCTCGGTCTCCCAGGACACTCCGGCGCTGGACACCCCCGCCATCGAATGCGTGCTTGATGGCGATACCGAGCTGCGCGCGATCGAAGCCGCACTGACCGACGCCGAAACCGCCCATGCCGGAGAACGAATCGCCGAGCTGCATGCCCGCATGCAGGATATCGGCGGTTGGAGTGCACGCGCACGCGCCGCGGCGCTGCTCGCCGGACTCGGCTTCAGCGATGCCGATTTCACACGGCCGGTGCGGGAGTTCTCCGGCGGCTGGCGCATGCGACTCAACCTGGCGCAGGCGCTGGTCTCCCGCGCCGACCTGCTGCTGCTCGACGAACCAACGAACCACCTCGACCTCGACGCCGTGGTCTGGCTCGAACAATGGCTGTCGGCCTACCGCGGCACGTTGCTGGTGGTGTCGCATGACCGCGATTTCCTCGACGGCTGCGTAACCCACATTGCGCACATCCAGTCGGCAAAACTTACGCTCTACACCGGCAACTACTCGGCCTTCGAGGACGCGCGCGCCGCCCAGCTCGCGGCGCAGCAGGCAAATTTCGAAAAACAGGCGCGGGTAATCGCCCACATGGAATCCTTCGTCGCCCGCTTCCGCGCCAAGGCGACCAAGGCAAAACAGGCGCAGAGCCGGCTGAAAGCGCTGGCGCGCATGGAGCGCATTGCCGCGGCCCATGTCGACGCGCCCTTCGATTTCCATTTCCCGCAACCTGAACGTTCTCCAGACACCCTGCTCGCGCTGGACCGCGTGGCGGTGCAGTACGGCGAGCGGCGCGTGCTCGACAACGTGGAGCTGGTGCTGCGCCCGGGCGCACGCATCGGCCTGCTCGGCCCCAACGGCGCCGGCAAGTCGACACTGATCAAGCTGCTCGCCGGCGAGCTGCAACCGGTCGCCGGCCGGCGCAGCGAAGGCCGCGGCCTCGCGATCGGTTATTTCGCCCAGCACCAGCTCGAACAGCTGCGCCCCGATGAGTCGCCGCTGCAGCACCTGTTGCGCGAGGAGCCGCAGACCCGGGAGCAGGAACTGCGCGACTACCTCGGCGGCTTCGACTTCCGCGGCGCGATGGCCGACAGCCCGGTGGGGCCCTTCTCCGGCGGCGAAAAATCGCGGCTGGCGCTGGCGCTGCTGGTGCGCCGCCGCCCCAACCTGCTGCTGCTCGACGAGCCGACCAACCACCTCGACCTTGAAATGCGCCAGGCGCTGACTGCGGCGCTCGCCGAATATGAGGGTAGCCTGGTGCTGGTGTCGCATGATCGCGCGCTGCTGCGCACCGTCTGCGACGATTTCCTGCGGGTCTGCGACTGCCGCGTCGAGGCCTTCGACGGTACGGTCGAGGATTACATCGCATGGCTGGCGGCCCACCGCGCTACGCAAGCCGCCGCCGGTGCGGCACCGAACCAGGACAAGGCCGCGCGGCGCGAAGCCCGCGAATCCGCGGCTGCGGAACGCCAGCAGAAGCTCGCCGCGCGGCGGCCGCTGCTGAAGGAAACCGGCGCGCTGGAAAAAAACCTCGCGCAATGGCAGCAGGAAAAGCAGAAGATCGACGCCCAGCTCGCCGACCCGGCGTTTTATGCCAACCCCGATCCGGCACGCCTGCGCGAACTCACGGCGAAACAGCAGCAGCTGGCTCAGGATATCGATGCCGCCGAGCAGCGCTGGCTCGAAGCCCACGCCGAGCTCGAAGCCCTGGGGGAACCATAGTCTGGACCCACCCCCGGCCGGTGAGGCTGCAGGCCTTATCATTGCCCCCCGATTTTGATGACCACCCTCCCGGAATAACGCCATGAACACCACGACCGCACTCCCCCGCCTCGGCCTGCTCGGCTTCGGCGAAGCCGCCGCCCGCCTCGCGAAGGATTTCAGGCAGGCCGGCTTCAGCAACATCCTCGGCTACAGCCGCAGTGGCGCCAAGGCACAGCCCGGCGACCTGGTCTGGCAGCGCGCCGAAGCTTCCGGGGTCACGCTGACCAAGACCGTCGGCGCGCTGGCCCGCAAAACCGACATCATCATCTCGCTGACGCCGGGCAAGTCCGCGGTGCCGGCACTGAAAAAGATCCTCAAGCACCTGCGTCCCGACCACCTCTACGTCGATGCCAGCAGCAACTCGGCAAAGGCGATGGAACAGGCCGCAGCACTGGTCGGTGATGCCGCGAAATTCGTCGACGCCTCGATCATGGGCCCGGTGGACATCATGGGCCTCAAGGTGCCCTTCGTCGCCAGCGGCAGGCATGCCGCCGAATTCCGCGATCGCATGACGCCTCACGGCATGGTCATCAATGTCGTCGGCACGAATCCCGGCGACGCGAGCGCGATGAAGCTGATCCGCAGCGTGCTGATGAAGGGACTGGCCTCGCTCCTGCTCGAAACCATGGAGGCGGCGCGCCGCCGCAACATCCTCGACGAAGTGATCGAGGACTGCTCGGTCACCTTCAATGACATCCCCTTCCAGAAAATCATCCGCCGCTACATCGGCGGCACTGCGGTGCACTGCGAGCGGCGCATCCACGAAATGAAGGAATGCCTGGAACTGCTGCACGAAATGGGTTCCAGCGACCGCACGACCCGCAACACGATCACGATGCTGCGCGACATGGTGAAGATGGAGATGCCGGCGAAGTTCCGCACCGAACCGGAGAACATCCATCCGGTCATCGACGCACTGATTGCCGCCCGCGATCGGGCGAACTGAGCCCCGGCGGATGGCGTATCCTGTGCTGGCATGAGCCCTCCGCACGATCACGGCCACGCCCATCCGCCGGCGCACGATCCGCAGGGCCATGACCATGCGCTGCCCGGCCACGGCCGCGCCTTCAGCATCGGCATTCTGCTCAATGTCGGCTTCGTCATCATCGAGGCCTGGTACGGCTGGATCACCAATTCGCTGGCACTGCTGGCCGACGCCGCGCACAACCTGAGCGACGTCGGCGGCCTGCTGCTGGCCTGGGCCGCCTTCGCTGCGGCACGCCGAAAACCCGACGAGCGCCACACCTACGGCTGGCGCCGCGGCTCGATCCTCGCGAGTTTCGCCAACGCGATCATCCTGCTGGTGGCCATGGGCTCGCTGGGCTGGGAAGCCCTCCACCGCTTCAGCGAACCGCATCCAATCGCCGCCGGCACCGTGATCGTCGTTGCCGCGATCGGCGTGCTGATCAACGGCATCACCGCCTGGCTGTTCATGGCTGGCAGCAAATCAGACCTCAACATCCGCGGCGCCTTCCTGCACATGGCTGCCGATGCCCTGGTCTCCGTCGGTGTAGTCGTCGCCGGCCTGCTCTACCTGTGGCAGGGCTGGACCTGGATTGATCCGCTGACGAGCCTCATCATCGCCGCGGTCGTCATCGCCGGCACCTGGTCGCTGTTCCGCCAGTCGCTGCACCTCTTGTTCGACGGCGTGCCCGAACACATCGACCTCGCGCAGGTGAGGGCCACACTGGAACAGGTCCCCGGCGTCGCCTCGGTGCACGACCTGCATGTCTGGGCAATGAGCACCGCGGAACAGGCGCTGACCGCGCACCTCGTCAGCAACGGGGAGCGCGGCAACAACGACATCCTGCAGGTGGCGCAGCGGCTGCTCCGAGAACGGTTCAGCATTGAACACGTGACGCTGCAGATCGAAATCGAAGCCTGCGCCGCGTCCTGCGCGCCGCATTCCCACGGGCACTGACCATGGCCCGCTGCCGGCGTCGCGCCGCATAAGCCGTGGCCCTCGACGTTCTCCTCGCCGTGCTGCTGGGTGCGTTGCTCCACGCGGCGTGGAACACGATGATCCGCGGTGCGGAGAACCGCACCCTCGACACGGTGCTGGTCGTCTCCGGTGCCGGCGCGATCATGCTTGCGCTGCTGCCCTTCGCGCCGCTGCCAGCCGCGGCCAGTTGGCCGTACGCGATCGCCTCGGGCGCAATTCATGTCGCCTACTTCCTGCTCGTTGCCGGCGCCTACCGTCACGGCGAACTGAGTTTCGTCTACCCGCTGATGCGCGGCACCGCGCCGGCGCTGTCAGCGCTGGCTGCAGCGCTGCTACTGGCGGAAATTCCGGGGCTGACCGGCTGGACCGGCATCGCGCTGATCTGCGGCGGCGTGCTGCTGCTGGCAGGGGATGCCTGGCACAAGGCGACGTTCCATGGCCACGCGGCAATGTTCGCCTTCGGCACCGCCGGCATTGTCGTCATTTACACCCTGGTCGACGGCATCGGCGTGCGACTGTCGGGCAACGCTGCCGTCTACACCGGCTGGGTGTTCCTGCTGACTGCGCTGCCGCTACTGATGATATTCATGCTGCGTGACCGTGCGGCAACACTCGCCTACACGCGGCGCCACTGGCGGCGCGGCCTCTTCGGCGGCGCCTGCACGCTGGCCTCGTACGCGCTGGCGCTGTGGGCGATGACCCAGGCGCCGATCGCGCTGGTCGCCGCACTGCGTGAAACCTCGGTGGTGTTCGGCACGCTGCTCGCGGCGACGCTGCTGCGCGAGCGGATCAGCCCAATGCGCTGGGGGGCGGTGCTGGTGGTGGCGGCGGGAGCCGTCGCGATCAAGCTGGCCTGACCGGATTAAACTATAAGTATTTGATTTTATTTATATTTTTATAACACGGGCTGCATGCCCAGGGCCACTGCCTGGCGCGCTTCATAGGCCTTGCGCGCCGCGTCGTGCTGCTGGCCGATGATGCCGCCGCGCACGGTGCGCGGCTCCACCGCACGGTAGAGCACACGCCAGCTCTCCGGCAGACGCATGCCGTCGGCGGGAGCCAGCCACAACCGGAACAGCAGGCGCTTCTGCGCCGGATCATCGTAGTCGGTGAAATCAGTGCGCGAATGCAGCGTGACATGGCTGTTGATGATCTGCAGGTCGCCGGGCTGCAGCCACATCGTGTGCGCAAGGTCCGCACGCCGCACCAGCGCATCGAAGGCCTCCAGCGCCTCCCACTGCTTCGCCGACAGCTGCGGTACGCCCTCGATCTTCTGTGCCGAGGTCACACGGTTGCGGTTCCATTTGCTGAAAAGCCGGCCGTCAACGCTGTCGAACACCGGATGCGGGTAGGACGGCGCCTCGTCCGGCGCCTGCTCGCCCTGGCGGCTGAAGTGAATCGGCTCCAGCAGCAGATCGGCGAGCTCCGGATGTTCGCGCCGCATCGCGTGGAAGGCCGCTACCGAACTCGTGGTGATGCTCATGCCGCCAGACGCCGCGCGGTTGTAGCAGCTCAGCACGACAACGTCGGTGGAATCCGTGTGGAAGTCGAGCTCGGCATTGGTGTTGTAGCCGCGACCGGTACCCGTGCGGTAAGTGTTGCCGGCATCGCGCACCGCGGAGATGTAATGGCTCTGCCTGCCCTGCGGCCGGCCGACACCGAAATGCAGGCCGATGCCCCAGGTCAGGATCTCGAAATCCTTTTCGTCGAGGCCCTCGCGTGGCAGTCCGCGCACCAGCGCGACACCGCGGCCGTCGCGCACCTCGGCAAAGGCAGCGCGCAGCACCGGCTCCGCTGAACCCAGGTCGAAGTCTTCGCGGCGGTAATCGAACAGGGTTTTCGCGGGATCGAGCGCGCGGGTTAACGCAGCGACGAGGTCACAGCGCGCGCGATCATCAAGGGTGAAGGTCCAGCGCCGGTCAGCGTCGAGTTCTGCGGCCGACCAGGCCGCAGGTGTGTCATCAAGCCGGAGGTTCATGCCAAAACCGTGCCGCGCCTACTCCACCAGCGCCATCTGGAAATCGCTCTTCGAGGCCGAGCAGTCCGGGCAGAACCAGGTCTCCGGCACCGCTTCCCAGGGGGTGCCCGGCTCGATGCCCTCGTCCGGCATGCCTTTCGCCTCGTCGTACACAAACGCGCAGAGCATGCACTGCCACACCCGCGTACCCGGCGCGCCCTTGGCTGCCTGCGGCACGACTGCGGCTTCGGCGATCGCTCGCGGGAAATGCAGCACCAGCACATCCAGCCCATCGGCGCCGGCGACGAGTTCGAAGCGGCCTTCCTGCGGCTTGATGAAGGCCACCGACAGGGCCTTGTACTCCTTGCCTTCGTAATGCAGGCTGCCACGCACGACGATCAAGTACTGGCCGTTGCTGTCGGCCGGGTCGGGCGCCAACGCCTTCGCGTTCGGCGCCACGCTCATCGAAAAGCTGGCGAGGCCCTCGTCATCGCTGATTTCACCGAAGGTGTGCAGCACCGCGCCTTCGCTGGGCCGGGAGAACTGCGGCAACTCGGTCGCCTGCCAGGGCTTGCGGTTCTCGACCGACTTCAGCTTGGCCATTTTTTCCGGGTCATCGAGGTACTGTGCACCGCCATCCTGGTGCGCACGCAGCGTCAGGAAACCCATGTGTTGTTCGCCGAACACGATCGGTCCGTACGGCGTGTGGCGGCGCGAGAAATGCACCGCGTTGACCTGCAACTGGTGTTTGCCCAGCACGCCGTCCCCCATGACGATGACCTGGTACTGGTCATGGTCGTGGTAATGCGACTTGATCACCCGCCCCGGCGTGCCCTCAACCAGGAAGGCCTGGGCGCTTGCCGGATTGTTTTCCTCAGGGTCGATGAAATTGGTCCGCCATGCGGTCCCGGTGGGTACCTGGCGTTCCTTGCGCTGGGCTTTGAGGTCGTCGAAGGCGGCGATTTGCGGCATGGTGAATTTCCTTGTACGGAGTGCACGGGCTGTGGCTCCGATTATAGGCGCGCGCGCCCCGGCGAGGGCCGCGATGCCTCAGCATATGGAATGCACTGCGGGTTCAGCCCATGTTCGGGGGGAATGCCGGCACCAGGGACCGTAGATCCGGCAGCCCGCGCAGAATGACAGCGCCAGCACGTAGACCGCGGAGGTGGTGAACACCTCCCCGCGGGTCACGTTGGACCACACCTGCGGGACGTCAAAACGCAAGATGATTTACCCCGCGGATAATCGGGGCCATGTCACCCGGGACCTCAGCAGCACCGGATGGCATGCCTGCCCGTCACAGCGCGTTCAGCGGAATGCGCAGGTAGGCAATCCCGTTGTCGTCGGGTGGCGGCAGACGACCGCCGCGCACGTTGACCTGGATCGACGGCAGGATCAGCGTCGGCATTTCCAGCGTCGCATCGCGCGCCTCGCGCATCTTCACAAACTCGTCCTCGCTAATGCCGTCGCGCACGTGGATATTCGATGCACGCTGTTCCGCGACCGTGGTTTTCCACCGGGGTTCACGTGTAGCCGGGGGATAGTCGTGGCAGACATAAATCGCGGTCTGCGGTGGCAGTTCGAGCAGGCGCCGCATCGAGCGGTAGAGCTGTCGCGCATCTCCGCCGGGAAAATCGGCACGCGCGGTGCCAACATCCGGCATGAACATCGTATCACCGACGAATACCGCGTCGCCGACAAGGTAGGCCATGTCAGCGGGAGTGTGGCCGGGCACATGCAGGGCTTTCGCCTCCAGCCCGCCGATGCGGAACACCTCGTCGTCCGCAAACAGATGATCGAACTGGCTGCCGTCGGGCAGGAAGCCGCGCTCCAGGTTGAACAGTTTTTTGAAAGTCGCCTGCACCTCGCGGATGTGCCCGCCGATGGCAATGCGCCCGCCCAGCTGCTGCTGGATGTGGCGGGCCGCCGACAGGTGGTCGGCATGGGCATGGGTTTCGAGTATCCAGTCGAGCTGCAGATTCTTCCAGCGGACATGCTCGATCACCCGGTCGGCCGAAACCGTGGAGGTCCGCCCCGACTTGAAGTCGTAGTCCAGCACCGGATCGATCACCGCGGCGCGCGCGGTCGCGGGATCCGCCACGACGTAAGTCACTGTGAAGGTTTTCGGGTCGAAAAAGGCTTCGATGTTCGCGGCCATGGCGTTTCGCCTCCTGCGTGAATAATATATTTACAAACATTATATTTTTATATATATTATTGTCAACTGATATTTGGAAAAACGCATGACAAACGGCAAACAGGCCATAGACCCCGAGGTGCTGCGCGGCGCCGCTGACGAAGCCGTGGGCGCGCTGAAGCTGCTCGCCAACCGCGAGCGCCTGCTGCTGCTGTGCCAGATCGCCAAAGGCCGCAGCTGCGTCAGTGAACTGGAGTCTGAACTCGACATCCGCCAGCCGACGCTGTCGCAGCAGCTCGGCGTGCTGCGCCGGGACGGCGTCGTCAACGCCGAGCGCGACGGCAAGAACATCTACTACAGCATCCGCGACCCCAGGATGCTCGACATCCTCGAAACCTTGTACCGGATTTACTGTCCACAAAAGCAAAGCAGGAAAAAATGACCATTGACTGGAACGCCTTCACCCCCTGGACCTCGCTGGCCGGCGGCATCCTGATCGGAATTTCCGCAGCAGTGTTCCTGCTGTTCAACGGCCGCATCGCCGGCATCAGCGGCATACTGGGCGGCCTGCTGCGCCCGCCGCAGGGCGACAGCCAGTGGCGGGTCGCCTTCGTGCTCGGTCTGCTGGGCGCGCCGCTGCTCTACGGACTGCCGTTCACGCTGCCCTCGCCTGACATCGACGCCGGCTACGGCATGCTGATCACCGCCGGCCTGCTGGTCGGCATCGGCTCGCGTTACGGCGCCGGCTGTACCAGCGGCCACGGCGTCTGCGGACTGTCCCGGCTCTCGCCCCGCTCCGCGGTGGCCACCGCGGCCTTCATGGGCGCGGGTTTCGCGACGGTGTACGTGCTGCGCCACCTGGTCGGGGGTTGAACCATGACTTTTCTGACCGCATTGCTCGCTGGGCTCGTCTTCGGCTTCGGCCTGATCCTCTCCGGCATGGCCAACCCGGCCAAGGTGATCGGCTTCCTCGACCTCGCCGGACACTGGGATCCGTCGCTCGCCTTCGTCATGGCCGGCGCCATCGCCGTCGGCGCCGTGGCCTTTTTCATGGCCCGCAAACGCACAGTGTCCTTCCTCGGCGGCGCGATGCACCTGCCGACGGCGCGCGACATCGACCGCCGGCTGGTCGCGGGCAGCCTGCTCTTCGGCATCGGCTGGGGACTGGGCGGCTTCTGTCCCGGCCCCGGGCTGGTCGCGCTGGGCATGGGTGAAATGAAGGCGCTGGTGTTTGTGGCGGCGATGATTGCGGGCATGGTGATCTTCGAAGTTCTCGAACATACCGGCGCCACGGGATCAAAATCCGGGGCATCGCGAAAGAGCCGGCCTTGAACAACCTGTCGACCTGGCTCGCCGTGCTCACTACGGTGGCGATGCTGCTGATCTACGAACTGGCGCAGTTCTTCATGAGCCGGCGCAACCCCGCCGCGATCTCCAGGACCGCCCACGCACTGCTGCGCGAACAATGGTTCGAATCGGTCTCGCGCCAGCCGGGCTCGGAAATCCTTGCCGTGCAAGCCCTGCGCAACTCGCTGATGTCGGCCACGATGCTGGCTTCCACGGCCGTGCTCGGCCTGATGGGCACCGTGACGCTCGCTGCGCCATCGCTCAACGCGACTTTCGGCAAGGCCGTGGTCGGCATCCCGCAACTGACGCCGCGCATGACGCTGGAACTGGTGCTGATGGTGCTGCTGTTCGCCTCGCTGGTGGCCTCCGCGATGGCGATCCGCTACTACAACCACGTCAGTTTCATCAGCTCGATCCCCGTGGGCTCGGCCGAACGCCAGCGCTGGATGCCCACCGGCACCGCCTACGTGCGCCGCGCCGGCGTCATGTACAGCTGGGCGCTGCGCCACCTGATCCTGGTCGCGCCGGTGCTGGCCTGCCTGCTGCACCCCTTCGCCGGACCGCCGGTTTCGGCCGCCGTGGTCGCCCTGCTCTACGCCTTCGACCGCTTCGAGCGCCGGTAAGGCGAGCTTGTCCAACGGATTCAGCCCGATCCGGCGACTGGTTTTTGCGGTCGCCGCAGCAACACCACCGTCAGCGTGACCACCGTCAGCGGCAGCACGAAACCCATCATCACACCGGAGAATTCCTCCAGCGCATCATGGGCCTGCGCGGCGAGGATCAGGTAGGCAACATAAGCCGCATAGTAGGCCACAAACACCCCGCCCTCCCAGCGCGCGATTTCGCGCCCGGTCAGGAATATCGGCAGGCAGGCGACGGCCACCGCGATCATCACCCACAGGTCGAAGGCGAGTAACGACGACGCTACCACCAGTCCGGCGTCTGCGGACACCAGGGCCGACAGCCCGAGGCAGCCGAGGATGTTGAAAATATTGCTGCCGACGACATTGCCCACCGCGATGTCGCGCTCGCCCTTGAGCGCCGCGGTGACCGAGGTCGCGATTTCCGGCATCGAGGTGCCGGCAGCAACGATGGTCAGTCCGATCACCACGTCACTCACGCCCAGCGCGCGGGCAAAGGCGATCGACGCGGTCACCAGCCAGTCCGCGCCGAACACGAGGCAGGCCAGCCCCGCCGCGATCAACCCGAGCTGCGCCGGCCATTTTGCATCCCAGGCACCGGGATCCGCCGGCCTGACCTCACCATCGTAACAGTCCGCGGACTGTGTCTCGCGCAGCGACTGTCGCACGACGAACACGGTATAGGCCAGCAGCAGCACAAACAGCAGAGCACCGTCGCGGAACGACAGCAGGCCATCCATGCCCAGCACCAGCAGCAGCACGCTGGCGCCGATCACGATCGGCACCTCCTGCCGGATCACCTGCGCATTCACCACCAGCGGTGCGATCAGCGCGCTCAGCCCGAGGATGAACAGCACGTTGAGAACATTGCTGCCCACGACGTTGCCGACCGCGATGTCGGTCCGGCCGTCGAGCGCGGCCCCCACCGACACCGCCACTTCCGGCGCGCTGGTGCCCATCGCCACTACCGTCAACCCCACCACCAGCGGCGATATACCAAAGGACAGCGCGAACTTCGAGGCGCCGCGCACCAGCAGGTTGGCACCGAGCACGAGTATTGCGAGGCCGCCGAGGAACATCACCAGGTTCATGACTTGAGACCGGGCGAGACAAACGAGGACATGGGCCGCTCCTTGTAACTGCGGAATGCCAGTATATAAGGAACATGCACCGCCCCCACTACAGCGGGCATCGGGATTACGCCGGATTGCGCAAACCAGTCTGCCGAATGCCGGAACGCAACCGACAGCAGGACATCCGCGAAACCTTCACCAAAAAAAACCACCGGCAAACGATTGCCGGTGGCCACATCGGAATCACCAGGGATTCCGGACCGTGCCGCGCACTGGGGAAAGCGCGCGGCGCCGCCGCTCAGGTCGCCAGTTCAGGCGCCGGCTGGGGGGATTTCTCGTCGCTTTGTGAAATCAGCTCCGGCGCGGGCGGGGCAGGCTTCTCGTCACTTTGCGAAATCAACTCCGGCGCAGGCGGTGCGGGCTTCTCGTCGCTTTGCGAAATCAGTTCCGGCTTCGGTGCTTCCTGCTTGCCATCGTCGGCATAAACGACGGCTTGAGGCAGCACGAAGGTGCCTGCAAGGGACAGTGCCAAAACAATTTTGCGATTCATGCGATTCTCCTGGATATCGGGGGATGGGGTTCGCCAACATCATGTTGACGGGCGCACGATAAATCGCATTTCCGGAAAAACCGGTTGTTTACGAACATGTAATCCGCGGGTAAAACACGGGTAAACGCGAGCAACGGAAACGCCCCGCAGAAGCCCCCGAAACTTGCACGAAACTTACGGATCACGCTCCATCACTGCGAACGTGTGCCGGCATCGCCACTGCGGACGACCGGCTCGCGGAAACGGACCGATACACGCAGACCAGGATCATTGTCGGCCAGCGTGATCACAGCGCCGTGCAGATCCGCCACGGCCTTGACCAGCGCCAGCCCCAGACCGCTGCCCGGCGTGGTACGACTGCGTTCCAGCCGGTAAAAGCGGCGCAGCACCGGATCGCGCTCGGCTGCAGGAATCCCCGGGCCGGTATCGGCCACGCTGAGCACGCATTGGCCGGCTGCAGATTCAAGTGCCACAGTGATCACAATCCCTGCAGGGCAATGGTTGATGGCGTTCTCGATCAGATTCGCCACCATCTGGGTCAGAAGTTCGCGATCGCCCCGGATTGCCGAAACCGCCTGCAGGTCTGTCTGTAGCCGCTGGCCGCGATCCTCCGCCACCGGCGCATATGCCTCCACCACGGTGGCCACTATCCGGTCCAGCTTGACCTCGGCGAAAGCTGCGCGCCGTGCGCCGGCTTCGATCTGCCCGATGCGCAGCAGTGCCGAAAACGTGTCGAGTATGTCATCCAGCTCCCCGATCGACTGCTCGATGATCACTGCACCCTCGCCGCTCGCCTTTTCGCGCGCGGCTTCGAGGCGGTGTCGCAGCCGACTCAGCGGAGTGCGCAGGTCATGCGCAATATCGTCCGATACCTGCCGGATGCTACTCATCAGCGCCTCAATCCGGTCGAGCATGGCGTTGAAGTTGAGCGCCAGTTGGTCCATTTCGTCATCGCCCCCATGACCCGGGACCCGCATCGACAGGTTGCCGTCCATGATCGAGCGGGCCGTGCGGTTGACCTCGTCGATGCGCCTCAGAAAACCCGATCCAAGCACGATGCCGCCGCCCCCGGCCAGCAACACGGTAATCGCGAAACCCCAGCCGAACGCGAGGATGATCGCCTCGCGCGCCTTCACGGCCCGGAACTGGCTTTCCCCCACAAGCAGGAACTCTCCGCCATCGAGCACGGTACCGACGGCAACCACCGGGTATTCCTCCGACGAATCCTCCCTGTTATCCGAGGGATCAGCCACGAATGCCGACACCGGCAGGGCGATATTCCCCTCGACTGGACTCATCTGCGGCAAGTTGCCGGCAATACGTTCGCCGGCGCGGTTCTGCAGCAGGTAATACCGCCGCGGCGGCCGCAGGTCCATCATCCGCAGCTGGATCGCGCGCACCATGCGATCCGTGTCGCCACTGCGGTAGAGCTCCGTCAGCACCAGGCTTTCGCGCTCCACCGAATCGCTGAGCTGCTGCTCCAGTGCGGCAATGGTGATCCAGTAGACCAGCACGAACAGGATCGCAACCGACGCCATGAATATGCCGGCATACCAGGCCAACAGGCGGAAGCTGGTGCTGCGCAGAAAATTAGCGGGCGACATCCAGAACGTAGCCCGAGCCGCGCAAGGTACGGATCAGCTCCCCGTCGAAGTCGCGATCCACCTTGTTGCGCAGCCGGCTGATGTGGGTCTCGACGACGCTGGTATGCGGATCGAAATGGAACTCCCACACATTCTCCAGCAGCATCGTGCGGGTGACCACTTGCCCGGCGTGGCGCATCAGGTATTCGAGCAGCCTGAATTCCTGCGGCTGCAGCTCGATGCGCCGGCCGGCACGGACCACGCTGCGCTTGAGGCGGTCGAGTTCCAGGTCGCCAACCCGCAGCGTCGTCGACTCCCCCGCCATCGGCGGGCGCCGTGCGAGCGCATTGACCCGGGCCAGCAGTTCCGCGAAGGCGAAGGGCTTGGTCAGATAATCGTCGGCACCGGCCTCAAGACCGTCAACGCGGTCGTTGATGCCGCCCAGCGTCGTCAGCAGCAGCACCGGCGTGCGTATGCCCGCGCCCCTGACCGACTTCACGATCGTGAGGCCGTCGACTGCGGGCAGCATGCGGTCGATCACCATCACGTCGTGGCCGCCGCCGGTCGCCAGGAAAAGCCCGTCACGCCCGCTCGCGGCGTGCTCGACCGCATGGCCGTGCTCGCGCAACCCCTTGGCCACGAACTTCGCGGTCTGGTCGTCGTCCTCGATCAGCAGTATTTTCATTGGGCTGGATTGTTTACGGCAGCGCCGCAGTGGCGGCGCCCGGCTCAGCCCCGAACATAACCGATGCCGGCAAGTGCCGGGAATTACAAAACGGTAAGGCTGGCATCTCCGGAAGCATCGCCCCGGCCAGTCTCAGTCTGGGACCACGATCCGTGTGTCCTCCCGGTTGCCCCACTCGCCCCAAGCTGACACGTAATTGCGCACCTTCGGGAAACCCAGCGACTTCAGCGCGATGAAGGTGCTGGCCGAGCGGTAACCGCCGTGACACAGGGGGATCACGGTCTTGTCCGGCGTGATGCCCTTCGCCGCGTACAAGTCGCGGATCTCTCCGGGACTGCGGAAGGCACCGTGCGCATCCAGATGGTCGCGCCAGAACAGATGCACCGCGCCGGGTATCGTGCCGACCCGGCGGGCGCGTTTTTCGCTGCCGCGGTATTCGGATTCGCGGCGCACGTCGACAATCACCGAGCCCGGATCATCGATCGCGCGTTCGACATCAAAACGCGTTGCCAGCAGATCCATGTTCATCGTGCCGCGGAACGGCGGCGGGGTCGGCGGAGCCCGGGTCGGATCGACCGGCGGCGGCGCTTCGGTCAGCCGCGCCAGCTTCTGCCCAGCCCTCGTCCAGCCCTCGCTGCCGCCGTCAAGTAGCCGCACATCCGGATGCCCCAGCACCGCCAGCAGCCACACCGCCCGCGAAGCCCGCTCTCCGGATTCATGGTCATAAATCACCACCGGCCGGTCGGCGCGCACGCCGCGCGAACCGAACAACACCCGGAAAATCGCGAGAAAGGCATTCAGCGGCGCTTCGGAGGAATCGTTGAGGCTGACGCCGTAAATGTCGACATGTGTGCTGCCGGGAATATGGCCGACGGCAAAGTCTTCAGCGGGGCGCAGGTCGATCAGCGTGACGTCGGTGAGGCGGGAGGCCAGTTCGGGGACGGTGATCAGGTAGCGGGGATCGGGGAAATGTAGGGATGACATGTTGTGCCGAACAAACCGGCGGAAGTAGCACGTGAGGAGCAAAGCGTATTACTGAAACCCAATCCCGTCTGCACTTCAGCAATTCAACGGATATGACCCCTCACGCAATCCATGCCGGGACACGAACCCCATGACATCTTGACGTTATAGCGTTAAAGCGTTACAGTGCCGTCGCTTCCAGGAGCCCAATCATGAGCGATTTATCCAAAAGATCAACGATTTACTTCGATCCCGCGATCCACCGGGCACTGCGTCTGCGTGCAGCCAGCACCCAGGTTTCCGTATCGGAGCTGGTGGACGAGGCGGTCAAGCTGCTGATGCGCGAAGACCAGGAAGACCTCGCCGCATTCGAACTGCGCGCCGCTGAGCCGGAGATGACCTACGAAGCGCTGCTGGCCGACCTGAAAGCGAATGGCAAGCTCTAAAGTCTGGACGGTCACCTTCAAGCAGTCGGTGGCCAAGGACCTGCGCGTCATTCCGAACGTGGATGTGCGGCGCATCCTCGACCGCATCAACACCCTCACCCTCGATCCACGCGGCGATGGCTGCGTGAAACTTTCAGGACAGAATCGTTATCGCGTGCGTCAGGGTGTCTATCGCATCATTTATGAAATCCACGACGACCGACTGGTCGTGATTGTGGTCAAGATTGGGCACCGGTCGAGCGTTTACGAAATGCGCTGAGTCATACGGCGGATAACGCCGCTGCGTGGCTCATCCGCCCTACGGCCTTGCACCAATGAGTTCACAACCGCACGCAGGCTTGAACAAACATCACAACCGGCTATACTGAGGCCTGTATTGAACTTTCCCGTAAAAGCGCACTCCATCTGGACATGGCAACACTGATCGGATACTGGCTAACACTGACTGCCCGCTACATGGCGCAGCTGGTATCCGTACGTCCGCGCCTCGTGCTGATTCCGACCCGCAAGCACGAAACCGTCACCCGGAAGCAGCACGTCTTCGTCGCTTCCGCCCGGCACCGAAACCGCCGCTGACCCTCCGGTCCGGCGCAAGGTCGCCGGGCTGTCCCAAGACGCAGGATCGTTGTCCGCACCGCCTCAGGGCAGTGGCGGATATCCATGGGTTTTCATCGGAGAGTTACGCCATGCAACAGAACATCAGTTTCACAACACAGGATCACCAGCGCCTGAGCCGGCTCGTTGTCGACCTCGGACGTTTCACACCCGCAGCAATCAGCGGCGCCGAAATGCTGGCCGAACTGCTCGAAGCCGGCCGTGTCGTGCCGACGCAGGACATCCCGGGCGATGTCGTCACGATGAATTCGCTGGTGCTCTACCAGGACCTCGAAACCGGGGAACTGCACGAAGTGCGCGTGGTGTATCCGGAGGACGCCGATCCCGGCGCCGGACGCATATCGGTGTTGTCGCCGGTCGGTGCAGCGCTGCTCGGGCTCGCCGCCGGCGACGAAACCGTGCTGCCGCTGCCGCACGGCCGCAGCGCCTGCATACGCATCGGCAAGGTGATCTGGCAGCCGGAGGCCAACGGGGAGTACGAGCTGTGAGCCCCCGATAGGGGATTAGTGCGAGTTTTACAAGCCGACGGTATCGGTCCGCGCAATGGGTGAGAGGGGGGTAGCGGTGCCAGAGGCGCCCCCCTCCGCCATCCTCCCTCGGCCAACGGCCTCGCGACGCCGGCTTGGGGGTACTTGTCCCAAAAGTATCCGCCATTCGTCATTTTGGGCGGATCCCCCAAAATGGCACGCCGCCTGGAAAAACGCGGAGTCAGTCTAAGCCAGGCACCGCCCCGCTTCCGCCGCCCCTCCCTTTCTGAATCGGCTGGCGACGAATCGGTACGACCGCCATGATGCGACGCACCATTTGGTGGTCTTGGATAATCGGTGTTTCACGGCTTGGAGCGATCGCTCCATCAGACCCTATGGTGGCGTTACTCCACAGTCGCTGGCGTGGTTTATCCCAGTTTTTAAAGCTTCCCTGCCAATGGCTTTTGCGTGTTTATGTCTCTTTTTCGCAACACTTTGCAAGTCGCAACCCAAACTATAGCCCGCTGACTGAAGAACCGGCATGCTGTTTTTGTAGTGGTCATATATACAGTTCAGCTTAAAGAAGGAGGGTTATATGGGTAACGCCTTTGATGCGGAGGTCACTTATAAACTTAAATTGGCGGTGACCAGGAGTGCCGCATCAGAGACAGGCACTCTCGATTTCAACGGAATTGCCATTCCGGAACAGAAATCCCGGCCCAAACGCAAATCGTGGCGCGACGCTGCGGAGGAAAACGGCGGGGTGAAGCTTGAGAAATGGACCACCCCGCAGGCTTATGCGTTGTGCCTCACTCTGCTCAACCGCTGGGGTGCACTTGATCGCGCCGAGGGTGACAGCAAAGCGGCTCAGCGGGAGTCTTTTCACTATAAAACCAAAGAGTTAGCCATGCTCATACATGCCGCACTCTTTGATGTCCCCAGCGAATTGTGGCGTATCGCAAAACAGGCGGATGAACGCCGTTTGCAGAAATTGCAGCTGCGCGAAGGAAAACGTCCCCACAAAGAGAATTCAGATGCACTACAGCGTCATCCGCAGGGAACAGGCGGCCTTGACGATGTCCAGAATGAATCGCGCCCCCAAAGTAGTCCAATGGTCGACGACGCCATTGAAAAGTCCATGCTGGCCATTTGTCGCGTGCTCGACCCAGTCATACGGGATATTGAACGGACGCGAGCAGATCACGGCTCAGCGGTACAGCAACTGGCCACATTCCGGCATCAATCGCGGCGCTACGGCTGATGAAGACCGCGTCTAATACGGCTTCGGTCGGCTGAGATGGGTTTTAACTGAAAATGAAATGACTGACGGTGAGCGGCACAACACGTTGCTCACGACTGAATAAGCGTGGCCGGGCAACGGGGTTGTCCGGACTAAGGTCCGGACAACCCTACTTATATCAGGGTTTAATGGATTGCAAGACCGGAGACCGTCACGACTCTGCACAGACCTCCGCTCAACGACACGCTACCCAGCGGTCCGGATAATCCGTCACCACATCACCTTGGGCCACCGTTCTGCCGTCGAGTTGGCCACCCAGGCGTCCGGGGGCCGTGATGCGCACGCTCATGCGCTCGCCATCGATACGCTCGACGCTGCCCTTAAAGGTGTCGGCCGCTGCGATGCCAACCGGCTCCACGCGGCAGACGGTGGCGCCGACAAACATCACGCGGGAATAGCGCTCGGCATGACTGCGTAGCGTCAGGGCCATCTGTGCTGCGACTGAGGCACTGGGCACATCGCGTTGCCAGGTGCCGCGCACGCTGCGGCCGTCGGGCCAGCTGTAGGTGCCCACGCCTTCACGCAAATCGTCGACATAGCCCCCGACATACTGCTGTCCCGCCCATTCTGACCGCGGACCCCAGACGTAGCGGCCCTCGCCGTGACGGCGGTCATCGCGGAATCCGCCTTCGTAACGGTCGCCATGCGCCCAGGTCTTGATGCCCTGCCCGTGCTTGCGGCCGCCGACGAAATCTCCGGCATAACGCGCCGCAGGCCCCTCGGCCTCGCCGACACCATGGGCCCAGCCATCGACACAGGAACCGCGGTAGACCCCCTGCAATTCCGGGTCAAGCACCTTGCAGGCGATACCCTCGGCGGCCAATGCCGGCACGGGCAGCCCCAGCAGGACCGAAAGCAGGAGGCGGCGGATCAGTGGAAATTCCATGACAACCCCACGCCCTCGCCATCAATCATCACCTGCGGCATGTTCGAATTGCGCCGCGACGATTGCCAGAACAGTTGGCCAATGCCGTAACCCAGCAGGCTGCCACCCACCACATCCGACACCCAGTGCTGCTGCTTGCCCACGCGCGACAGGCTGGTCACTGCCGCAAGGCCATAGAGCCAGGGCGCGCGGTATTCCTCGGCAAAGGGTGTCGCCAGCGCCCAGGCCATCGCCGCCTGGCGCGACGGGAAGGAATCCCGACCGGAGGTGCCGCCGTCCATCCAGTTGAAATCCTTGCGCGAGCCGTAACCCGGACGTGTCCGGCCGAACACATACTTCAATCCGGTCGCGGCCACCGCCGCGGTCACGCCCGCCTCACCCGCCGCGAAGGCCGTGCGCTGGCGGCGCGGATCGCTGCTGTCGAGGGCCAGCAGTCCCGCCCCCGCGAGCCCCACCCAGGGCAAGGCCCCGCCGATGCGATTGAATTGCTTGAGCCACTGCGAATTCGCATGATCCTTCGCGAAACGCTGGCCGCGGCTGTCCAGCATCGAACTGCCAAGCACCGCGGCCGCACCGACCCCCGCCACCCCGAGCCAGTTCACGCGCCCCGCCGCCTCGATCGCGCCGCCGAAATCATCCAGCACCCGCCTCGGCAGCAGGATCGACGGCGGCACATCGCGCAGCGCCGGTGTCGCCGGCCGCTCCGCAGCATCCGCCAGACGCGCCAGCGGATCGGCTTCTCGGGCCGCCGGATTCAGATAACGCACGGCCACCGAATCCCGCAGCGCATCAGCCGGCAACTCCCCGGCCAGATGCGCGCGCAGTCGACGCAAATCGAAGAAGTCGTATTCGACCAGCGGCGCATTCTGCTCCGCGAGCTGGATGCGGATCTCGCGCGCGTCCTGCGGTGCGAGGTTCGCCACGGTGCGTGCCGCACGTCCCGCGGCAAGGCTCAGCGGTTTGAAGCTCTCGTGTGCGGCGCTGACATTCAGACGATGCGAGCCATCCAGTTGCACCGTGACATCGCGGAAACCCTGGCGCGCCAGCGCTTCGGCCAGCCGCAGTGTAGCGCCTTCGCCTGCCTGCCAGTCCGCGACCTGTGCGGGCTCGCCCTGCGACTGGTGCACCGGCAGCACCAGCTCGGGCTGCCAGCGCGGCACACGGTCGACCGGGATCACGTTCTCGTTGGGCGGCGGCGCGGATATGGTTTCGAAGGTGCGCAGATCACGGGTGCGGGTGATGTCGTACAAGCGCTCGCGCCGCCACAGCTTGGCGCCACCGTCACGGGTCAGCGGCTTCCAGTCGAAGGTGCCGACGCGCGGGCTCGAGCGCGTGAACATCGCGTCGAAGGGTATCGAAATGAAAATGCCTTTGTCGAAACTGCCCTCGCCGAACTGTTGCGCCGACACGTCAGTCTTCGTCGCAAAAGCACCGAACACGACACCGTTGCTGAAACGGCGCGAGGCCTCCACTGTGACGCCGATATCCTTCGCCAGCAGTTCCTCGTT
>VFQN01000397.1_pt1 | contig 86002 bp, 149 predicted proteins | sample 3512371 | NCBI WGS metagenome assembly VFQN01 (sample SAMN10412370, study PRJNA504923) | tailings metagenome | isolation source: Replicate 2 from Balatoc abandoned mine | place: Philippines: Itogon, Benguet | collected 2017-08-28
AGGGAACAGGCGAAAGGAAACCCAGGGACCAGGGAAAAAAAACCAGAAAAAAGGACACGTGGAGGTACACAGTGGACTTCATGTGACGGGGTGGCACAACAGGCCCCCAGCACTGCTTTACAAGCGCCCCATTTGGTTGTTGCTGGCATATGGGGCTCGCATAGGGCGTTTGCCACATGCCACCTGGTGCCGTGCAGGGTCAGGAGCGGACAGGTGGTCAGGTGCTCTTGCCGGTACAACGGATTAAGGCCATCCGGTGTTCGTGAACAGCACACGGTGTCTCTGCGCAGCGCTGACTGAGGGGAGTCTGCTTGAACTGCGTCCATGCGGGTGGCCGTGGCTGTGGGTGGGTCTTTGTGGGCCAATGGGTATTGGGAAACAAGCAGAGCAAGAGCCTGGCGGCATGCGGAGAGCTACGTCTAGAGTCTAGCTCAACGAAGGCTGTTCTGCCTTGTGACCACGTGGATAGGGAGCTTGGTGACCACCTCTTATTGTGAACAAGCGCTCCGCATTGTGAACGACCTGTGACCGGCAGGCTGTCCTGGAGCCATGAGGCTGCTCGTGGTGGCTCCCGCACGTGCTGTATTGGTTGCTCAGGTCTGCTCAGGTCGGTCTTAGTTGGTAGGATTCTGAAAACCCTCCACAAGTGCAAGGACCCTTGCTTCTCCTGAGCTGTGGGCTCTTAGGTTGGAAGCAGTCAGGAAGGTTTACTTGGGAGTCATGTAAGATGCGGTGCTGAACCGGAGGCCGGCCAAAGGTCACAGCGTCACACTGCCGGCTGCGAACACCAGTACGACAGTACCATAGCTGGCTGCTAACCTTCGACGCGTTGAAACGAGGCATTGTTGAGGAAGGCATAGGCTGAGACGTACAAGGACATGACTGCACACAGCGCCGTGTTGGCGCTCGCAGGCATTTGTCTGGTCAACAAGACTCATGGTGCATCAGGACGCTGCCACACAAGAGCCGCTCTCTAGGGACCTGGCAGCCACTACAGCACTTTCGCCGTCTGCCAATCATGGGACCTAGCGCACCTATCAAGAACCACCTGCTAACACCACGACGTACACAGTGCTCCGTACCGTCAGTCAGCCGCACCTGCGATAGGGCCACGTCCTACCCACTCCCCTACACTAGGGCACCTCGGTCCGTCCGGTGTCTTACACCAGCGAACAGCCTACCGCCACTGAGGCAGGTCCACCCGGAGACATGTACTAGCACGCCCAAGGGAGCACGCCCGTTGCCTGCTGCCATCCACACGGCATCCATGAATATGCGATGCAAGGGCCCGTATGGCAAATGTACCGACGCCCCATAACACACAGCGCGCCAGCAATGCAACCGCACGCCATCCCTGCCACACGCAACCAGACCCACAGCCGGGATCGGATGGTGTGGGCCAAAGCTTTACGCCCGCAGCGCACGCCCGCCCGCCAGCCGCTAGCGCTTGATCTTGTGCACGGTCTTGCTGAGCTGCTCCTCCTCCTTCAGCTTGGCCTTGAAAATGTCCAGCTTGTTCTGCGTAAGCGAGCATGGCAGAGCGGGGCATTCAACTGCATGGCCCACATTTGACGCAGTCGCACAACAACTCCGGCGTATGACCGGCTTGGCGGGTGTCCACAGCATAGCCCCCGGTCGTAGCTGCTGCAAGTGCGCCTGCCGTATTTCGCAGGATGCACCCCCATCCCCTTGACCCCACCTGCAGCTCCTGGATGCCCTGCCGCTTGATCTCCAGCAGCGCCGTCATCTGCTCCACGTACTGGTCGATGTTGCTGCCCGGCTTGTCCACCTCCTGCAGCAGCGCCATCTCCTGCCGCATGGCCTCCATGTCCTCCTCCAGCTTGGCGCGGTGGAAGGCCACCAGGTTCTCCTCCTCCAGCAGGATGCTGTCCATCAGCTCGTCGTGACGCTCAGCCAGGCCGTCCGCGTCGCCGCCGCCACCGGAGCCCTGAGGGCAGCCAGTTGCACATGTTGCATCGGGTGCTGAGACCTCACAAATTGGCGCGGATATTCCCCTTGGCAGGGCACGCCTTCGGGCGTTCCTCACGGTATAAGCCAGTCCACAAACGCATGAACCCAAAAAGGCAGGCATTATGCGCTGTGGCCGAGGCATGCACAGCGCCAAGCGCTTAACACCCAACGGGCATGTAGCACACAGCCCTGCGCTGTGAAAGGGCCCCGATGCCCTGCACATGGTGGCATTACGGACGCACAGCTATCGACGCACCGGGTGCCGCTGGGGGCTGACGAACCGGTCCGCGCCCATGTCCGGCGTTGCCTCGCGCCGCCCCGCCGCCCCGTTGGCCAGCCCCGGCTCGTAGCCCCCGAAGTCCGTCTCGTGCCCCGCCGGCGCCGGCCCCGCCGCGCGCTGCACGGCGGCGTAGTAGGCCTCGTCGCCGGGGGTCACGCCGCCGGGGTTGCGGTCCGCCTTGTCCTTGCGCAGCTCTACGACGCGGCAGTTAGCAACGGGCATGTGAGCCCCCATGCTGATCAACTCATGCACACAGTCCTACCGACACGAGGGCAGAAGGTGGTTGGCCCCGCTGCCAGCGTGACGCCAGGCAGGGGTCTACGCTAGGTGGGGAGTGCTTGCACGGCCGCTTTCCAGATTCCCATGCTCCCTTGTCTTCACCGCAGGGACCATCGCCCACCTTTGACACGGTCCGCGTAGCGCAGCGTGTTGAGCGTGTGCTCCACCGACGAGGAGCAGGGGGAGATGTTGGCGATCATGACGGTGCGCGCCTGGTCGCCCACGAACGAGTCGCGCAGCACGGCCGTGAGCTTGGAGCCGCGGAACGGCACGTGGCGCGCGTCGCTGTCCAGCGCGCGGATGCACTCCTTGAGCGCCAGCAGCGACTTGTTGATCTCCGCGCCCTCCAGCCGCGTCTGCCGGTTGTTGTCGTACGTGTCCGCGCCGCGCTCGCTGCCCGCCAGGTCGATGAAGCTGATCTTGCCCACCACGCGCGGCTCGGGCGCCTCCTCGCCTCGCCGGTAGCCGCCCGCCGGCGGCGGGGCCTGACAGGGTGAGCAAATGCAGCCCCGGATTAGCACCGGTGGTACGGAGTCGTTGTTTCGCCAAGCATGCCTTCCAGTACGGTCCTAGCCTGCCCCTTAACCGCAAGTGGGTGCAGTTTTAGTACGGTGCCGATACGCTGGGGGCGCTGCCTGATTTCAAGGATACATATTGTGGCTGCGCAGCGGTGTAGGTCCACGCGGTGCACGTGTCCGGGTATGACACCTCACCTGACAAAAAATTTCAGCATTTGACTGCCCGCAGGGCCCTCTCTCCAGTGGCCGTCTTAACCTAAGTACGACACCAGTGCTCTACACGAGCCCGGGGCGGTGCACATGCACACTGCGCACGATGCAGCAGTCCCCACCTGCCGCTTGAGCGCAAACTGCATGATGGAGTGGGAGCGCGAGGAGTCGCTGTTGGCTGCGGTGGAGCCCGTGGAGCGGTTCTTGGAGGCCTCCTCGATCAGCGCCTTGATGCCCTCCACGTCGTCCACCGTGAACTCCTTGAGCCCCACCACCACCACCTTGCGCTTGCCGTCCTCCAGGATGTTGAGCTTCTTGCGCTGGTTCAGCAGGTCAAACACCTGCGTCAGGGGTGGCGGGCATGATGTGGGTCGCACAAGCTTTCGGGTCAAGCTTGTGTAGCCAGCAGTGTATGGGGCCTGGCTGCAATACTACAGTAGGGGGCCGGCTGAACGGGAAGCCAAGCTGGGTATTGAGCGGGTGTTGGGCCCTGGCAGGTGCAAGCAGGCGCCGATCTGGGTCGGGGTCAGTTCGGCGTCCATAAGCTTGTGTAGCGTGTACGCCAGTATACCCCTGTGAGACGCAGGCCGGCTGGCAACGTAACAGGCCAGCAGCCAGCTGCGCCCCAGCGTTCCAGGCAGTATGCAATGCTTTTGGTCCCAAACAAGCCCAAACCGACCTTGTTCCCATAGATCTCGAAGCAGCTAACGCACAGGGTGATGTCGCGGAACTCCTCTGACGTCATGTAGCGGAAGATGTCCGCTGAGGCGCGGATGGGCAGCGGGCTCATGGTGTACGTCTTGCCGCTCCCCGTCTGCCCGTACGCGAAGCAGGACGCGCGCCCTGCCCGAAACAACGTCCGCACCAGCGGGCCCACTGTTAGCTGGTAAACCGCCTCGTTGGACACGCCCTCGTCAAGCGCCTCGTCAAACTTGAAGGCGTGCCGCTCCACGTACTTGGTCAGGTCCACCTTGACCTTCTCCTCGTTCACCACCACCGTGTTGTTCTTGGCCAGCACGTCCACCACGTCCTCATCACTGCGCTCACGCTCCTGGTGTGGGCAGTGCGTGGTGCATGTTAAGCTTGGCGCTGTCACCGTACCCGCTTCGACACCGTGGCAGCTGTAGCACCAGTACGGCCAGGCAGGTAATGACAGACGCGTCATCCGCCACTACGGTGCAGGACCTTGCCGGCGCCCAGGGCCCAATACAGACAAGTTCGCAAAGGCCATACGCACCTTGCGGCTGATCGGGCGCTTGCGAACAACCACCCGAATCTTTGGGGGGTCGTCCTGGTTTGCGCCCGGAGCCCCAGCTGCTGCCACAGGGGGGACGCCTTGGCCCTTTGGGTGTTGCGGCTGATTCCCCAACGGCGACATTTGGAACATCCCAGCCTACAAGAAGAGTCGTTGAGCGTACAGTGTGATCGAAAGGTAAACCAGAGCAAGGTGTCGAAGCGCTGCAGCGGGATGTGTAACGGAGAGTACTCCTGACTTCAGAACAGGTGCACCAGGTGCACACCAAGTCTCACGTCTGACAAGAGGTCACCGTCGTTCTCATCCAGGTCCAGAAGGGTGTTTGGTTTGTTGTCCTGCATGGCTGCCGCGGACTGGTGCGCTGCGTCCAACTTCCCGTGTAGCTGTTTGATGAAGCGATACAGTCGTTGCTTATCCTCTAGGTCTGTAACACCGTGCGACGCATAGTCGCTCATCATGAGCCCCGCGAAGGCGACATCGGACAGATGTTGGAAGTGAGGAATGAACCGTTTCAAGCCAGCATCCTCAAGGCCCCGAGAGACAATAGCGCTGACCATAGGTCCTGCTGTGTTTAGCCGAGGAGGATGCTCACGGTGTGGGGAGTTGGAGAGGATCGCTGTGGTTGTGCATTTCAAAGTAAGTAACACAGAGGCAACGATGCTCTACCTACACAGAACGAAGTCCAGCAACAAAAACTGAATACAATTCACGGTGGAAGTGCTGCAAGCACTCTTCCACGGCGGATCGCTGCATCCGCTGCATCCCGCGCTTGGCACGGTGCCGTACACGGTACACCCACCAGCATCCTGGGTTTCCCTTTCCCCATGCTCACAGCCATGCGTCGCACATGCTGGCAGAGCACAATCGGTATGTGGGTCTCAGACACTTTTACCTCGCTCTCATGTGTTCGTGTGTGTTTTCCTTGCCGTGGTACTGGCATGACTAGGGGCTGGTGCTTGCCAGGTGCTTGCCCACGCTGGGCGTTGCGTTCCCACTGGCCTGTTCCTGCGTGCCCATTCACTACCTGACAACCCTTCCGCAGGAGGCAGGGGGCGAGTTGGCTACCGACACGGCAGTTCGTTGGCCATTTTCGTGGGGTTTGGCCGCTTCACACATGCCCGACACCAACATGCAGTGACGTAGACCATGCACAGCCCTCTAGGAGTACCGTTTATTGTGCAACTCCGTGATGCCATTGTCCATCACAGCAGCCCTGCAAGCGCAATTTCCTGTCCTGGCAATCGTCCTCAATCCATAGCTGTGTGGACAACTGCACGTGCTGTTCAGCAGCTGGCAGCAGCAGCAGGTAAACGAACCCCTGACGAAGAAACGTTTCCCGTGGTAACGACTGCGTGTGGCGTACTACAGTAGTGCTATTGGATTGCTGGAAGGGGCACTGCAATAGTACACATCAACATTCTGTACAACAATAACGCGGTCACTTGCACCAGAGCACGACCTGAAATGGTGCAGCCCGGTGGGCGGCTTTGCTGTATGCCAGTGCCAGTGGTTGCACCGTTGCGCCCCACCGGTTCACTCCTCCACGACCTCGCAGTACGGCACGACAAGGAATCCTCGCGACGCGCTCAAGCCTGCAAAGTGCTACCCAACTGGTCACAGGCAACAGAATCACAGAGCCAGAAGTGCGGTTCAAGAAGCTCGTACCAAAATCCCAGGTCTCCAGAGTGTCACAAGCAAACCCAAAATTTTCGTCCGCTTCTGGAGCCCACAGGCCCACCAGTCTCACTGAACACGGATGACGCCAAACACCTCCTAGTTTACATGCGGCAAGCTGGTAGGTCGGCACAGCCATAGCACCTGCAAATCTACATTCCTGAGCGCTGTGCGCCATGCAGTTACGCACAACCACCAGCCCACACAATTTACAGCACCTCACCACAGCGCAACTTTGATACAGGCCCATGCGCCGAGGAATGTTGACTGAGGCCCGTGCACCCTGGGTTGCCGCTCCGCTCAAATGGCAAAAGGTCAGCGGATCTGTACTCAAACACCCGCTCTTCCTGCTCACCTCTCACAACACCGGCGAAGGATGCGGATGCATACCCTCGAGCCGGGCGAGAAAGCCGGCACCGAGGTTGGGCTGCCACTCCCCCTGACCACGAGCGCATCCCGAACCCGCATCCTCGGGCTAATGGAAAGCGGCCCCACTGGGACAAAGAGTTACCGTGCCTTGGGTCCCGGCACCCCCGCCCCCCACAACTCTACCTACGCTACAGTATCTCTCCTTCACCTCACGGCGCATGCGGCCCGACAGCATGTCATCTGCGGCGGTATCTGCAATCCCCCGACCCCCAACCTGTACAGCCCCGAACCTACCAGACCCCAAGCCCAGGGACCAGACACACTCGCCCCTCTTCGGAACCCCTCGGCACCACCACCAAGCGCTAAACCAACGACAACACTCAGCTCCACGACTGGCGCTCCGAGGAGGCCAGCACCGTGTAGACCACCGACCCGAACAGCTGGCAGATGGCTGTGGGGATGAACAGCGCCAGGGCCCAGCTGGCGGTGGTGTCCAGCAGGTAGCCGGCGGCCGTGACGCCCAGCACGCCCGGCAGCGCGCCCGCCGTGTTGGTGATGCCCAGCAGCGCCGACGCGTACTTGGGCGACAAGTCCTGCGACATTATGACGGTGTGCGGTGTGCGTCAAGCGCGTAAGAAGAATGTAAGGCGTCAGGGAATCACGGAAACACTAGTTGGTGGCGAGCACTGGGTTGCGGGTATGCGGTGGGGAGGGGTGCGGTCTGTTGCGAGGATGGGGTGTCACTCGTACGCATCGTCGTACGGCCTTTGCAGGACAATGAATGGCCTGCTGAGCTAGGCATTAGTGTACCGGCATGGGGCCTGGGACGTGCCGCGGTAGGCGCCCAGGTGTACAGCTGGGTTCCGGGCCGTATTGGGCCAGTCTAAACGAGAGCCGCGTCAGGGCCGTAACTGGATACCAACACAAGGAATACGCTGACCTCGTGACAAGGCGCTCGCACGACAGACTGGGTAGCACGAAGTGCCGCGTTGAACTTTGGATCTTACGCACCACGCACTTGCACAATCCATCAAGCAATAGATCGCTTCCTTTTGCAGGCCCGCCTGCTGTGTGTGCCGTCTCTACAGGCATCCCTGGCAAAGGCCAAGCGTGTGCCGTACAGCTCCGTGCGCAGCGCACCTGGTGATTGCAGTACAGCCCCGCGCGCGACCATGCGCCCAACGCGAACGCCACGCTCATGAGCCCCACCAGCACCCCCGTCAGCAACGGGCCAGCAACCGGGCCGGCAGCAGTGGCTGCGGCCGCGGCGGCGCCCTTGGCGGTGGCGGCGGTGGCGGGCGTGAGGACCGCGCACGCGATCATGCACGCCGCGGGCCCAATGAACGCGATGTTCTGCAGGGGGCAACATCGCCATGTTTTCCAGCGTGTCAACCGTCAGGAGACGCATCTCCCACGTCGTCGTGTGCCTTGTCAGTATTTCACAGGTGCTGCTCCTGATCCGGCAGTGGCTATCAACCATCCTCCGATCTGTTGGCGACGCATATGCTCCGCCATGCGCAAGCTTGGTACCCACGCCCTTTTCCTTGGATTGATGCTCGCTATGCTTTTGGAACATATCCACAGGCGCCTCGCCTCCGCTGAGGATGGATGGCCATGCCCCCGTGCTGCTGCCAGAACCCACCTGCGCGATCTTGCGCACGCGCGTGAGGGGCACGCCCGCCTTCACCCAGCCGTCCGCCACCGGCCCCACGAGCGGCATCATGGCGGTCATGGCGATGTAGGGGATGAGCGTGAGGAAGGAGGAGCGCTCCACGTTGAGCCCCAGCGCCAGCTCGAAGTACGAGGGCAGCCACGCCAGCAGCGTGTAGTAGCCCCAGTTGAAGCAGAAGTGCGCAACCGTCACGGCCCACACCGGAGGGGACCTGCAAAGACAGGTTACCACGGAGTCGGGCGTGAAACGGCAGCCCAGGACGGCATAAGGACAGGGGGTACGTCCGGATCTTTGGACCACACCCGTTGAAAAAAATTGCGGCATTGCTACCTAGGCCTGGAGGCCTGCGTCGGGTACCGATCCTGCCGCCTCACCTGAAAAATTCGCCCCACGGCAGCTGGTCCGGCGGCACCACGTTCTTGGCGAGCTTGTCGTAGGTGGCGCTGGGGGGGCTGTCGTCCACGCTCTCCAGCGCACACGCATTCACCGCCGCCGACAGCGCCTCCGCATCCGCAAGCGCCCGCCGGGCAGCGCGCTCAGCGTCCTTCTTCTTTTGCTCCGCGATCATCTACGCAACACGCACGGAAAACCGTACCAGTTGATCGACCATTGTGGTTTTCCCTATGGGCTAACCACCTTGTACAAATGGTTGGGGGGCGAACACGCGAGGGCCTGCCCGATCCGCAAATCTGCCGCACGTGCAACCCACACGAGCCCACGCCAACCCTGCTTGCCACACTCACGTCCTCGTCCATCTTGTCCGGCTGCACCAGCGGCCACAGCGCCGCCCACACCAGGCCCAGCACAGCGAACAGGTAGAACACGGACGGCCAGCCGAACATGCGGATGAGCGGGCCGCACAGCAGCAAGCCCACGGCGCTGCCCACGTCCAGCCCGCCCCACACGGTCGCCACCGCCCTCGAGCGCTCCGTGCTGGGCACCAGCTTGGCGAGCACGGCCGTTGCAGCGCTGGGCGCGAAGCCCTCGCCCAGGCCCACAAGCACACGGGTGGCGCACAGGGCGAGCAGGGAGAGCTGAGCTGCGGGAGGCGCGATCAACGTGCCGAAGGACCAGAGGGCCACGCCAGCTGCGAGGACCTTGGCGCCACCGATCTTTGTGCTGATCAAGCCGGCGGGCAGCTGCGTGAGCGCGTAGCCCCAAAAGAAGGATGACGACACGAGTCCACGTTCCGTGGCTGACCAGCCCAGCTCCGAAGCCATGGGAATGACAGCGACGGACATGTTCACCTGGGCATTAAGGAAGTGCAGCAAACAGGTTCAGCCGTGGCACTTGGGTTGATCTTAATGATTGTGGGTTGCGTTAGTACCCAATGGACCTCAAGATCAGAGACACTGACTAATGTACTATATGCAGGGCGAAAACGCTCACACAACGTAGTAAAAATGATATGTAGTCAATGACGTACACAGAGCGCGGAAGGAGCACTAAGGATGGCCTCCAGTTGTCGTTCGGGCCACGACACGCCTGTGCGTGCTAGTGACGCACCTTGTCCATGTTGCACAAGACGAACGCCACAGCGATCATGTACACCACGTTCCACCGATGGGGCCTCTGTGGCTTAGCTGGTTCCGAGGCCACATCTGGCACCGAGGGAAGTGGGCTTTGCTGCGGCAGGGACAGCGCAGCTGCCCCTCCGTTGAAGGTGTATCCCCCGTTGGGAGGGGACGCTGGTGCTGAGCCCCCGTGCCCACTTGATGCATCGCGCTGGTCAGGCTGCTGCGACCCATTCGGATCAATACGAACCTCCCAAGGTTGCTGTGAGCCGCTTCGGGCGAGCAAACGCCGCTGCAGCTGGCGGCCCGGAAGCCAGAAAGAGTTCACATGCTGCTGCCCCGCCGGTCGATGAGATGAGTACGATGGCTGCGTGCACCTACGGAAGCAGTTTGAATGTACGCTGCTCTGCGACGCAAGGCGCTGGCGCACGCCCCCGGTAAAAGGGGAGTGCCCTGCTTGCATGACCGCCGAGACTCAGGGCCGAGCAGAACACAGGCCGCCCGCGCTTATTCCCGATGCGTTCTGTGCGCAGCCGCGGTCTCGAGCCCAGGTCCGACGCGAGACTGCTGCTCCTTAGGCCCGGCCTAGCCTGCTGCACGCAGATGGAGGTGGCAGGACAAGATAACGGTATGTCGCTACATCAAACAAAGTGAGTGCACATAGTATGTCAGGTAACTGCTTATCTACTAGAGACCGCCGAAAGGCGCCAGGCGTTTTCGAGCATCCAAGCGAGCTTGCCTGTAACTCGTGTCAACACAAGCAAATGCAGCACCACCAAATTTCCCTAGTGCAAGCGCAGATCACGAAACAGGTAACCAGGCGACTTCTCCGGCACGCTTTCCACACCAGCTCGACGACTCCCGTGAGGTAACGGGACTTGCACAAGAGTTTTGGACTTCTTTGGGCTCACAGATGTTGCTGCTGCGAAACTGACAGCAACGCAACCGCGCCTAGAAGGGACTGGCCTTCGCGAAAGAACAACCCTTCCCCCAAGCGCACCTTGGTTACTCGTCCTCTCCAGGCACGCAGTGCTCCTGCCGATGCAGACCTATGTAGTGATGTGCTGATACGTCCTGAGCCCGGGCTGATCAGAAGCCCTTCACCAGCGCCCGATCAGACCGATGCTAAGCCGAGTTCGTCTCTACTGAAGCTAGGTGTTATTTATACCAACCAGTCAGACAGATGAAGTGGGTTTACTAAAGGTGTTGTGCTGAACTGTGTGTCATGTCGTCGGGAGAAAGGCAGAGGGCTCATTGCACGGCGAGGTCCGGAACGCCACCCCCGAACACCAAAGAAACGCTATCGTTTGCACTACAGTGCGGACAAGTGCTGTTCTTTCATATTTTCATGTTACAGCGACACGCATCTAAGCCCATAGTCCGTATGTCTGCAGAGCGAGACGTCACCGCTGAACACTCCCTTGGCAGCATCACAAACATCGGCTGCCACACCGTGGCTGCGCCCTTCGCAGTTAAGGATTCGGGGTCAACTGAGCAAGAACCTACACGGCAGCCCCTCCCCTGAGCCCTGCCCGGACTCGTGTGCAGGGGATCTCCCCTGCAACACAACCCGTACACCGCAGTACTGTCGTCCGCTGAACGCGGCCCAGCAAGCACTTTGCGCTACGCCAAACATAGCAGCGCGGTGCACTCCAATTGTCGTCACCCGCCAAATAGGAGCATCTCCCCACGCTGCAGGCCTACCCGCCCAGCACAGCCATACCTTTCCTGGTCAAGGGCACATCCCTACCAACTAAGCCACCACGAGCCTCGACCACTCCACACTGTCACAGCTTCGGAACTGAACTTGAGGCGCATTGGGCCGAAGCCCGCAACGCAGGGACCAGCCGCCTAAGAGCTAGACCCGTCCTTGCCGCCTTGCGGCCCGGCGTCCTGCATGGACAGCTGCAGCGCCAGTTGCAGCTCCTCGTCCTCGTCCATCGCGTCTCCGCCACCAGCAGCTGGGGGCGCGGCCGCTGGCGCCGGGGCGCCGGGCGTCGGCACAGCGCCGCCCGCTGGCGCCGGAGTCACCACGTCCGCTGGCTGCGCCGCAGCGGGCGCGGGCGTGGCGGCCGCCCCCGCCGCCTGCGCGGCGCTGTCCACCTCCATGGACATGGCCAGGGCCTGCTGCAGCAGCGCGTCCTCGTCGAGGTCCATGTCGCCCAGGCCGCCGGCGGCAGCGGCAGCCGCCGGCGCAGGTGTCGCGGCGGCCGCGTCGGCGGTCCCTGCCGCACCCTCCGCTGCCGGGGCAGCCCCGGCAGCCGCGGCGTCGCCGCCGCCTGCCGCCGCTGCAGCTGCCGCCGCGCGGTTCTGGCGGTCGCGCTCCTCCTCCAGCGACACGCTGCGGGGCGCAACCAGAGGGCGGAGACATGGAAGTCAGGAGCACATGGCACGAGGACCCGCCTAACGCCCCAATCCTGCCCTGCACCCGGGCCGCGTCCCACGGCAGCACAGAGACGCAAACACATGCCGGGCACGGAAATGCCGTTGTCTGTCTGCCATCTTGTTTCTCAGGATGTACGGCTCCCAAGCAGTCCACCCCCAGCTCACCGTAGCGCCAGCGCCAGCTCCGGGTCCATGTTGGGGTCCACGCCGAACTCGAAGCCGTCGCCCCCGCCGCCGCCGCCCGCCCCGCCCGCCCCGCCCGCCCCGCCCGCGAAGCCGTACGCCCCGGTGCCGCCCTCGCCCTGGAAGATGGGCGAGGAGATGAGCACGTCTGACAGCACCGGCCCGGGCGGCACCGTGACCAGGTGGGAGTTGCCGTTGGAGTTGACGGCCTCGTGGAAGCCCTCCAGCTTCTCCTGTGGCAAGGCGGTTGGGAGTGCATGCAAATGAGGCGCGTGGCCCTAAGAGCCTGCAACATAGGCGATGTGTTGACCTGCACGGACATGGTGATGTGGCCTTGGGTTGTGGGGCAAGAAAGTATCCCGTGGAACATCCCGAGCTATCCGTCTGCCATGTCCAGACCCGCGTACCGGTATGCTGGCAGTATGGCAAGGCATTGATGATGCTGATCCCTCGTACCTGGTTCTCCTCCTCCGCCCCGAAGCTGACAATGTCCACCGCCACGTTGTTCTTCTTCAGCTTCTTGGCTATCTTGACCAGCTTATCCTGGTGCAGCGTCAAAGATAAATATAATGGACGAGTGCGCTTGGCTAAACCACAGCAAGCTGAAGAAGGAACACGGGTGTGCCTGGGAGCGACACCGAAGGGCCTTGGGCAGCCCCCACCGCGTCCTGACCCCCATATAATCATACGAGGATAGGTCATTTTGGTACACGGGTTGTCCGTCCGTACCACTGTCACACACCAGCTACGGGCGTCGTGCGTTTTATGCCCAAGGTGGCTCACCCTCCCTCCCCCGGACACCCTGCCTGCGAAGTCCCTGCACTAGGCTCAGAACCCCACAATGCAGTGTGCAACATCACAAGCTATCAACATAGCCCCGCATAGCCCCGACGTTGTGCACACGCTCACCTTGTCCTCCCCAACAGGGCTGCCCACGAAGATGACAATCCTTTGCCGCTGGTTCTTGTTCAGCCGATGCTTTAGCGCGAGCTGAGCTATTTGTACTGATGACGAAATGTTGCAGTCCCCGTCTATGTCAATAGTGGTCATGCAGTTGAGCACTTTGCCAAGATCTGGCGTAGGGGTGACCAGGACGCGCGGTGTCTTCCCCGCCATAGTTAACACGCCCACAGTGGCTTCGGGGTGTGCTTGCGTCTTAGCTCCGGCTAGCAGGTTAACGGCATCAGCCTGTGCCTGGAACCGTGTGGGTGCGTAGTCTCCGCTGCGGGTCCATTCGCTGTTGTCAATCAAAACCATTGTGCACTCCATTTTCTTAACGAGCTATGTAAGCCAGCAGTATTGTTTAGTAGAAGAATTGACGCCTTGCCCCCGCTGTAGGCAGCACGAAAGAGGTAATACAAAGGGACAGCCAAGCAGAGCAATAGCCAGTAACGTCCCTACACGTGATCTTGAAAGAAGTGTGGCTAATTGGACGTGCAAGGATTCCGCCAAGGGGTGAAGCCCTACCTGGCCATGACGCGAGCTCCTGACGGTTAGAAAGCCGTTTGGGTGCGTTTTGAGCGCGTTAGCCCGCAAGCTGGAAACACCGCCATACTATTACCGAATTAAATTTTACGAAATTGACTCTAGCAGCTTTGCGGTTGCGCACCTATCAGCCGCAGAGCTTCCGAAAAGGAGACATGGCGGTCGCCATACCTGCATTCCACGCTACCGCAGTGCAGCTCAGATGCAGAAATGCAGTCGTTCCACACTACAGCCTATCTGGCAAAGCGGCGCCAGCCGCTCCCTTGTTGACCAGTCGCCGACACGCCGCGACAGGCGTGGTGCCTCTGCGGCCAGCAGTTGTTGAAACAGAGACCAGCAGGCGTCGCACTGTGGTCGTATCTGCTTCGGCTGCGAGCGTTCCTGCCGAGCAACCAAAAGGCAACTGGAAACTGCCGGTCTACATCCTGCTGTGGTGAGGGGATGCTGTGGGTCTCCCGTGCCTGTGCGGGAACATTAAACGCCTGGCCTAAAGGTCCAATTGGAGGATGCATAGGCAACTGTCGGTAATGTATGGAAGCAAACGCAGCCTCCCACTGGGGCCACGGGTTCTTGGACAGGTACGCCTTCAACATCATCTTCAACCTCATCAACAAGAGCACCCTGAACACCTTCCCATGCCCTTGGTTCATCGGCACATGGCAACTGGGTGAGTGCTGCACAACAAGGACTCCACCACCAGGAGCAAGGCAGCTCCAGGGCCGTCGAGCCGCTGTTGGGCGGGTCCTGCACCTAATCCTGTACTGCATGTGCGGTGGTACACCACCGGCGCCCTCGTGCTCGGGCCCATCGTGTGCCTCGCGCTGAGGTTTACCCTACACCATTTATAGACACCTGCGCGCACACACATACACACACATGTCCCCTCCCTCCTGCTGTGCATGCAGTGGCGTCCGGGCTGTTCATGGGCCTCATGTGGGTCACGGGCCTGCACCCCGTGCCCCGCGTGGACGCCAAGTTCTTCACCGCCCTGCTGCCCGTGGCCTTCTTCCACACCGTGGGTCACATCGCGGCAGTGGTGTCCTTCTCGCAAATGGCTGTGTCCTTTGCACATATCGTCAAGAGCGCGGAGCCGGTGTTCAGCGTGGCGCTGAGCGGGCCCCTGGTCGGGGTCACCTACCCCTGGTGAGTGGAAGGGTGGAGCCTGCCGCACGTACGGTGTGCGTGGCCGGGGTGCTGCGGTAGGGGATACCTAGTGCCAGCAAGGCTGCCACGACAGATCCCGGGAGGGCGGGAGGGACGGCCGGGCGTGGGGTGCGGTCAGTGCTGGGCTGTACCTCAAGCACAGGCTCGGCTGGGAGCTATAGATTAAGCCTACGACCCGTCTAGGGAGCTCCGAAAGCGCAATTAGGCTCGTCTTTGTATTATGCCTTGCACTGCAGGTACGTGTGGGCCTCTCTGCTGCCCATCGTCGCTGGCTGCTCGCTCTCGGCCATGAAGGAGGTGAGGGTGGTGCGGGCGGGACAGAGTTACTGACCAGCGTACCGCGCATATCTGGTCAGGTGTCCAACGGTTCCCGTCATGATCACGTGGTGTATGGGATGGCACTAGGGTATCACACTTATGGCGCTTTTGCCCGTGCACGGCCCACCCAGGTGAGCTTCGCGTGGAGCGGCTTCAACAACGCCATGATCTCCAACCTGGGCATGGTGCTGCGGAACATCTACAGCAAGAAGTCCCTCAACGACTACAAGGTAAGCACGGCTCCCCGTAAGCACGGCTCCCCGTCCCTGCTTACAAGGGATCCGGGAGGGTCACGCGGGACGGTCACGTTCGGACGGTTGTTACCAGCTGTCCCGTACCGGAATCCAAGCTGCTACACACCCTGCGGCGTTGTGGTGCGGCCGTCTGCGCCCGCAAGCTTGCACTCCAACGTGCCTGCGCCGCGATGCCCCCGCCCCTCCCCCCCCGGCCACAGCACATCGACGGCATCAACCTGTTCGGGCTCATCTCCATCGCGTCGCTGCTGTTCTGCGCGCCCGCCGCCATCTTTTGCGAGTCGGGCATTTGGAAGGCGGCGTGGGAGACCAGCGTGGCCCGCAGCGGGGAGGCGGGCACGCTGCAGCTGCTGCTGTGGGGAGGCCTGTTCTACCACCTGTACAACCAGGTGGGCATGGCGGCTGCCGTGCGAGTGGTCGAGTGTAGTATTGCAATGCTCAGTCGCGGCCGCGTGGACCCAAAGTGCCATGCGCCGACAGGGTGCTGTGTCGCATAAGTGTGGTGCCGCACACCACAATATCGGCATTTAAGACGCCTTGCAGAGTTTTAAACAATCCCCGCAACGGTCTAAATGTGGGCCAAATGCATTTGCGCCCCGTGGTATCTCGACGCCCACAGCAGCTTCCCACCTCAACACTGCCCTGCTGCCATGCTCGACGCCGTGTCCTTAGCCCTCCTGTCCCCACTCCCCCGTGCCCCAACACCCGTCCCCGCTCCGCCCGCAGCTGTCGTACATGGTGCTGGACCAGGGCATCTCGCCCGTCACGTTCTCCGTGGGCAACACCATGAAGCGCGTGGCGGTGGTGGTGTCGTCCGTCATGTTCTTCCGCAACCCCGTGTCGCTGCTCAACTGGGTGGGCTCCTTCGTGGCCATCTTCGGCACCTACCTGTACAGCCTGGCCACGGACCGGCACGCGGCGGAGAAGAAGCGGGCGGCCGCGCAGGGCAAGCAGGCGTAGGGCCGGGTGGGAGCAACGCGTGAGCCATAGGACTTGACTGAAGGCACAAGGCCTTGTAGTACGATGGGTACGGGTATGGGTATTGAGAAGAGGCTGTAGTCCTTATTGCAACGAGTACGACCCTTCTGTGCCGTTGTGTGGGTGTGAAGACGCGACACGCTATGCACGCTATGCATTAGTAGCTTCTCTTTGGCAGTGTCGTGCCGTCATACGGTAACGACGTTGTATTGGTTGTCAGTGGGTTCGCCCAGCAACGGCTGTACGGCCAACTGTTGTTTGCAGAGTAGGGGCAATCCTACACTTGCTGGTGGCGTACTGGGCGTGCCGTTGCGGCGTTGGTGCATATCAGTTCCTGGCGTTGACTTTTGCATGTTGCTGCATACGAAGGCTACGCCGTGCGCAGTTGTTTTTGTGTGGTCGTTTGCTTCGGATTGTTGGCCTTTTGCCCACCTACCAAGCTACCACACTGTGACGGTTCAGATTGATGTAGCAGCTGCCACGGCGCATGCACGGGCCAGATGGACGGCAAACTTAGTGTCACATGCCTATTTGTGCTTCAAGTACTGTGGTGACAGTGTAGGTACGACAGCTCTCCTGGCTTAGCAGGTACGACATCAGTACGTGTGTCCGTCAATGGTAGTTGCTGTGCTGTGTAGACGTTGCAGAGCTATGCCCTTTCTTGGGCTTAGGGCTGCATTGAAAAGGGCTGTCCTGCTCAGCGTTAAGCTTGGGTCTGTATAGCAAGTAACGCTGTCAATTGGCCAGTCTAAACGAAAGCCGTGCCGTTGTGGAACGCTGTAAATGTCATGCTGCATATCTTCCTTTGCAAAGCATTGCCGGTAAAATACGGCGTAAGCCACTGCGCGGAGCCCGTGGACACCAAGGACACACGGGAGTTTGAGGGAACATGCTACGGTACACGGTGGTTAGGCTATACGCCTCGTGGCTTCCTGCCAGCTCCGAACTCCTTGGTTTCCGCCGTCCGATCAACAGCACCCAGTAAATACCCTCCAGCTGTACCCGTGTGCTAAAGAATGGTTCCTAGGGAAGGACCCGACGGTGTCCTGGCCTAAAATCACATAAATGTACGCACTCTCAGCACGCAAGACAGGACAAATGCATCCAACCATGCGATCCCCACTACCATAGAGCAAATCTTCCAGGCAAACGACTGACACGTGAAGTGCTCAGAAGCTAGCTGACTAACAGCACGTCGCAGCAGAGCATGCGCAAGACCACAACAGATTCGTGACAGGTCATTAATGGCTCACCACACACACGTCGTCTCGTCTGCACCCATGCTCTCCTGGGTGTTGTTTACCAGGTTCAGCACCGGTAGTCCATACACACAAGCAAGCCGCTGCACAGTGGAGGCTGGAAAAATGACACGATACATGCACCCGTACACATAACTCTCATGCCAGTAGGCTGCAGTTACCTTGCCGGCGCCTCAGTCCTCCAGGTGCGGTCATGAGCACTGGTACTGCACATACGCAATTGCACATGCTTATTGCTCAAGCAGTTTCCACTCCAACTCATAGGCCTTTCTTCGATTCCTTGGAACCCCCCACAGAGACCGTTGCCATCGCAGCTACGCCCTGCAACGCCCCCTGCTCCTTCGCTTGCCGCTCCACTAGCCGCTGCTGCTCCGCCGCCTTTTGCGCAGCCTCGTGCTCCTCAGGGGTCTCGAGCGTGCCCATAAGCCAGTCCATGAAGATGAAGTAGTGCCCGTAGTTGTGCTTGTACGACGTGTGGTGGATAGTGTGGTACCCGGCACCCATGACAGGCCACACCATGCCGTGGATGCAGTCGTGGATATTGGTGGTCCACACGCCGGTGGCAAAAAGTAGGATCTCGTGCGTCAAGAAGTGCATGGGGCAGAAGAAGAGCGTCCAAGTGTAGGGCACGGCTTGGAGGATGCCGTCCAGGGGGTGGAAGGCCAGGCCGGCGAAGGGCGACAGCGTGTGCTCTTTGTTGTACTTGTGGTGGTCGTAGTGCAGGTACCTGGTGGCATGTGCAGAAGCGTGTCCGTCAGGTGGCTCCAGTAAAAGCGATGACGTGCATGCCAGTTGCTCCTTCATTCTCCGAGTACACTTGGACGGCGGCAACGCGGATGCAACAAACCCGGAACCGCAGCATAATCATGACTGCACACATGGAGGACGCAGTGGCGCTAGAGTTTGCAGAATACGCGAGAAATACTAGCCGGTATAGTGGACAGGCGTCCGTGTGCGGTGCCTAGCTGCGAGCCTGCAGGTGCGTCTCACTTGTACGCCCAGCCCCAGTGCAGACCGCGGTGCATCCAGTAAACGCCGAACTCGACGCTGGCCATGTACAGGAAGAAGTAGAGGACGTACGCAGGTAGACCCACGTTCTCCACGCGGGGGTATGCCATGGTCCAGCCCTTCTCCGCTGCCATCTCGGTGAACGCTGGCAGCATCGAGTACAGAGGCATCGCCACAGAGGAGACCTGTGGAACCGGTGCAACGCGGGCGGATGTTGCACGTGCTGCAGTCAGCGAAACACGGCAGGACAAACATCCGATCCCAGTGCCCAGCATGCCGAGCGTGCGCTGGGAGCATGGCTCCCAAACACTGCCACAAGCTGGTCAGCCGTCGCCACCGCATAAAGGACTTGCAGGCCACCCACGCCTGAGCCCACCTTGATTTGCTCCGCAATGTCCTTGAACTCGGGGATAGTACCAGGGGCAAAGAGCTTATCCCCGAAGCAGAAGTAGGTGTAGTAGCACCAGAGCCCGCCCACGCCGTAATACACAGCCATGCAGAGAATCCAGCACCGCAGCCAAGTCTGCCAGAAATGGGGCAGCGCCTCGCGGACGCTGTCAGGGAACATCCACATGACGAGGTCATTCTTCCACGTATTCTCCTCAACCAGGAGGCGGAGGCGCTCCTCCTTGGGCATGTCCGAAAGGGTAGCCCATGATGAGAACCAGTGCCGAACGCCACTGTCAGAGGGCGCAAGTGGGAAGTGCAGCAAAGGTTGACTGTTGTTAGTCGCGGCAGCTAGTACTGTAGGGCTCTTGCTGTGTGATGGACACTGTACACGTTATGACTTTGACAAGGAAAGCGCTGACCGTGCAAAGAAGGGCTTCAAGCGTCACAGTAACATACAAGAAAGGACATGGCAGGTCCCAACAAGTCGTGAGTCGTAAGGAGCGGAAGCGTCGGCCGTCTGCCCTTTCCTTCCTGGTCGCCTGGGCCCGCGCCCCGCGCACCTGACAAACCCTGCCGCCGGTTGTGCAGCTAACAAGACGCCTCCGGCCTTAGGAAACACCTGCAATCCATACCGCACGGCGGTTACGGCAGCTGTCCCGCGAACCACAGGATTGAAGCTGATGATCGACGACTTCGTCGCACCTCGACTTTCTTCTCGCTTGTTAGCAAGTGACTTGACACGAGTACGCCACCAAAGATTGCAAGGAAGACTATCGAGTTGACCAAACACCGGGCCATGGCTGCGGCTAAAGGCGACGCGGCCAGACCAAGGTTGGGTATGAGGGAGAAGCAAGGCAGGTTACAGGTTAATTGATAGCCATGAGGGCAACGTAATGAGTACACATATGTATCAGCTCAGTGTCTAGTGAGGGCGCCAAAAATGATCGTCCAAGGTACACAGGTACGTGGCAGGGCAAGACAGCGGTACCTTGCCCCCATGTACCTTGCCCCCATGCTGCCAGTACGCGCCCTCCGAGCAAACAGAGCGTCAGGGAGACTGGGGGCTTAGCTCTTGCGCACAAGTCATCAGCTGCTGTTTTACTGGTTTCCAGGCAGCTCCTTACAGGTCCGCTGCCCTTGTCCGCTGCCTCCCGCTGTTGGGAGCTAACTGCACCTGCTGGCACCTGCCACCTGGCTGTAACTGTGCAAAAGCCCAAGCGTCGAAAGCATCCAGATTTTTTCGCCGTTCTTGTGTTCTAACCTTCGTGTATCATGCCCTGTTTGCCCGGCAGCTCAGCTCGGCCGGTCGTTGTATCTGCTGCTCCGGCGTATGCACCAGGGGAGATGCACCTGGAAGCACTGGTTGCCCCTGTGAGTGTGCCCTGGTGCCATGCCCAGTTTCCCTTCCTCACACCATGAAAACCTGGAGTACTGTCAGAGTGCTCTTTATCAGTGCACGCTGGTGCACGTGTATTACAGCATCTCGGTGCTACTGCGGGATGGCAAGTCGGGGGCTGTACGTACAGCACCAGCAGTGGCCGGCCCGCGGGCCACCTGAGAGAGAATCGAGATATATGTTTGGCTTATAGAGTTTCACTATGAGGGGTTAGTTGTTGCAGGTTGTGGCCCTTGGCTTGGCATTCCGTGCCGTCGCTCTTGAACAGCCAGAGCTGCCCAGATAAGCACGACTACCGACATACAGGGCAGATTTGTTAAGGGTAACTCATGCTTAGAGGGTCTGCTATGTCTCGGGCGGCCGCCGGCCGCCCGAATCGCTCCACAGTGGTTGCAGTATCGGCCAAACTTAAATACCAGACCAAGATTGCGCAAAACCATAAACAGAAGTCTACTTGGGTCAACATTGACCTAAGCCGACTCTACACACAGCCCACCTACAACCCAGGCCGTCAAGTGGGGCCCGTGCGCTTGCAACAGGTACCAGGTGAGGTGGTGATACGTCAAGCGGAGGACAAGGAGGGGTCGAACTAGTTTGTCGAGGTGTACATGCCAGGCATATGGTTGCCTCCCAGGACAAGCAGACTGTGGTGTAGGTGGCAAAACCCAAAATGGTTTTGTACGGCTTAGAGAAACTGCGGAAACGAAGCTTTGTGTATCTAGGCACCAAGAAGACTATACAGCCCGGCTAGCGCTCGTTGGCCAAGACGGAAGCAAGGATAGCAAGTTCTGCAAGAAGGCTAGGGTGTAAGCATGCGTATGCTAGGGGCGAAGCGTCCGCGCCATGCAAAAAAAGGCTCCCAGTCACGCCACAGTAGGTCACAGGAGGGGCCGCACAGCGCTCCACCTGTACCTGGCAAGTGGGACATGCTGCAAGCCAACGACCACACGCTGAAATGTGCACCGACATGGGCACGTGCCCTGCAGGCCGTGGGCGCGGCCTGGTGGCTGAGGTGGAGATTCCAATCGCGGAGACCCTGCTGGTGTGCGAGCCGGTGGGCTCAGACGCGCCCGGGGGGCCACAGGTGGGACCTGCTCCTTGACTCGGGTAGGGCAGCCGACGAACGTGCTGCGGTGGTCCAACCGTGCCGGTTGTGTTGCGACCTCTTGGGGCACGTGAACGCTGCTGTGCGCAACAGGAGCAGTCAGGACAGGACAGGTGTTGAGCACTATTTACCAGAAGAGTGGATTGGGCCTAACTCGCTGCTACCACCATGGCCCCTGGACGTGCTGAAGGGTGTGGGCGTGCTGCTGGCGCCGGAGGGCCGGGAGCTGCTGCCGGAGCACCTGGTGCATGCGCTGCAGCAGGCGCAGGAGGGAGGGCGCCTGGATGCCGGTGACAGGTAAGGGCTCAGCATGAAGGTCCGCCTGGGGGCCCGCACGACCGTGATATTGGCAGGCAGGAGAGATCCTTGGACCTAGCTAGCTTCGAGGAGGTTAGGGGGTTCCTCGCAAGCCACTGCGGTTATTACAAACACCCTGATGTGGCTTGCTTGCCCACCAGTCGACCACTTACCACGTTGGGCCCACCAAGGGCAACGAGATACGGCATGGCGTGCCTTGAGCAATCGGACGCGAGAATAACGCCATAACGCACGCATGTGACCTGTGGTCCTTTCACCATGCACGTCGTTGCACTGTACCGCCCAACACACACCCCTTGGCACACTTTATACCGTTTAAAACAAAGCCCCCCGCACACCGCGTGCTTTGGCACGCGCAGGGCGCGCATTCGGCTCCTGGATACAGGGGACTTGCCTGCGGCTCCGGAGACGGAGGCGGCCCGCCGTGCCGCCAAGCTGGACGACTTCAAACGGATAGAGGACAAGCTGAAGCGGGCCGCTGACGTGGCCAAGGGAGGCGTCAAGAAGGCCAAGGGCAAGGGCTTCGGCGCCCCCGCACAGCCGGCGGCCGAGGGGGCCGGGGCTTCCGCGGCCGCACCTGCAGCGCGCGTGGACATGGGTGAGCTACTGGAACGCGGGATGTGGGGCGCTGGCACGGCCCCGCGGGCTGTGGGCCTGCGCGTGTTGCTTCCTGCGTGCTGTATTGCTGCTTATGCGGCCACTGTACACTTGTTGACCCAACCTGACACGCGGCTGTGCCTGCGTTGTGCAGCTGCCCTGGGGGAGGCACCGCTGTCGGATGACGAGATGTCCCAGGTGGTGCGGATCAACTGCTGGGGCATGCCCCGCAGTGAGTTCGCCATCTCGGTGCTGCGGCAGGAGCCCTCCCAAGCGATCGTCGGTACGTATGCGCTATGTGTGTAGCGATGCAGTTGCGGGGACACAGTAGCAACAAGCCGGTACTAGAGGGCGAAGCAAGTGGCATGTCCGGCATTCAGAAGCAGACACGGAGACAGGCTCCGGCGGTGAGCTGTTGATGCGCTGAGAGGACGTCACTGAAGGAAAGTAACACCAGCTGTGTCGGGTGGCCCCCCGGCCCACGCGCTATGTATTTGTTGGGGCCCGTGGCGAAGCACACTGCCGCTGTCGAAGCCTGGTAGTTCAGGCGAAGCGCAGTAACGGCAGCCTAATGCACATTCAACGCGTGTGCAGCCTACCAGCTCACTCGTGCTACCGCACCTCTGCCGGGAATGTGCATTTGCAGGCTTGTGGCCCGAGTTCTCATTGGTCAACCACAGCTGCGCCCCCAACACCGTGGCCTTTATCGTGGGAACAAACGCCATCGTGCAGGTGGGGCGCGCTCCTGCCTGGTCCACGTGTGGCGTCTGGCGAGTGCCTCCTCTGTCCACCTCTACTAGCTGGCATGGTCTCCAGGACTAAGCGGCCGGACAGTGGAACACAGAAAACGACGTGGCTTTCAGTTTAGTCTGGCCCCAATGGCATCACGTCACCTTGCAGGTTGTCCGCACCATTCCGGCCGGCGGCGAGGCCACGGCTAGCTACCTGGGAGAGCTGGTGCTGGCGCCGCTGAAGTGGCGGCGGGAGTGGCTGCATGGCTCGTACGGCTTCACGTGCGAGTGCGAACGGTGCAAGGTGGGCACAGCGCGAGACGGACTCGGCACAGCAACAGACAGCAGCCTCCATACACAACAGCGAACCGTGCAGGCGTCGTACTAGGGCGCTGGAGGTGTGCGGTAGCGCGTATGAACGGCAGCTATGGGTGGCTCGCCGCCAGTACAACCATGCATGCCCTGAGCTATGATTTGCTACGTCAACGGTAACTGCGCAGGCGGAGGAGGCGCTGCCTGGCCCGCTGGCGTCCGCCGTGGCCGCCGTGTACGAGCGCGCCAGCAGTCGTGCGTTGGATGACACCATCCACACGGCCATGGAGAAGTCGGACGCAGCGGCGGTGGCGCCCCTGCGTGACGAGCTGCAGGGGCTGGTGGACTGGGTGGAGCGGCTCATGGGCGAGCACGGGCTGGAGGACCAGGCACGTGGGCTAGCGGGGGCGTGGGTTTGCGGGCGTTACACATGCGCTGGCAAAAGCACTGGGGCCGCATCTCGGGCGGGTGGTGTAACGGCAGTGCAGCCTGTGCCTCGGGGCCAGGCTGGACTGGGAATGCACGTTTAATCTCGTGACATCACTGGTATAACTCGTCGACAGGAGATGTGTGTCAACTGCAAAATAGCAACAGCTGACATCCTATCCTGCCTTGCAGGTTCGCGCGTGGGTGCGCGCCTCCCTGTACCGCGCGTACCGCATGCTGGCCATGCTCAAGGACCTGCCGCAGAAGGGGGGGCCCCCCAGCAGCAGCCTGTTCGCCAAGCCGCAGCCAGGGGAGCAGCGGCCGTTCACCAACATGGAGGTGCCGCAGGGCCTGGCCAAGATCATGGAGTCCGTTGCGGCAGGTGAAGCCGGGGCGGGCTGGTGCCAGCACGAGCATGTGTACGGCGTGGATGCAGCTATTGCCCGTGCTGGAAAGGCACCCCACGGCCCTGCCCGGTGCAGTGACGCCTACTGCCCCGCTTGCTCGCCGCCTCGCAGGCTCGGACGAGCACCTGTTCCTGGCCATGGACACGCTGCTCCGCGCCGCCGAGTCCCACGCGCGGGATGACCCACGGGTCGGGGAGGCCACCAAGGTGTGCCTCAGGGCGCACCTGCTGCGCTACGGCCGCGTGTCGGACGCGGTGCTGCAGCAGCTCATCAGGGCGCGCAGCCAGACGCCCTACTACCTGGACAGGTAGGCTTGAGTTGAAGATTACCGTAGTCTGTCTTGCCGCACGCGGGTTGCATGTTGCCAGGGAGAAAATAACACGTCGGGCGGTAACACGCACGCCAAGCTGCCCTTGTGTAGTCGTACGGCTTGTGCGGCTGCTGCTGGTGTCCCATTGGTGTCTCGCGAATTGGCTTGCAGCCCAGCTGGCGGGCTGCTGACAAACATGGAGCATCGGACTGTACATGCTGGCTTGGTGCAGGGGGGCCCTGCCCCCCGGCTTGGTGGTTACGTAGTCAAGTCCTGACGGGTGCCACCAAGGACTGAAACTCTGCGGGTCTAAGGCTGATGCGTGCCTGTGTTTGCCTTGCAGGGCGATGCCGGTGTCACAGGCGGAGGATGCTTCAGGAGGCAACAGCGGCAGCCCCCTGCTTGGCGTAATGCGGGATACGGCCAAAAAAGTAGCCGAGTTGTCTGGGTGATAGCGCACGGTGGCGACGTCCACAGACCGCAAAAGAGCACAGGCGCTTATATGCTCCCCATGCCTAGCTGCGTACCCACGTGCATTTACAAGCGTCCCATATGTAGAGAGGCTAACTGGCCAACTTGTTGCTGGGTGCTGTGGTGCAGTGTTGGGGACAGCGGCGGCTATACGCTGTCGGCTGACTGCCAAGCATGTGGTAATTCATATTTAGTGTTGCAGAGTGCGGGTGTTGGGATGCATCACCACTTCAACATTAACAGACACATACGGAACATGCATGGACTTTTCGTTAAGGCTGGCCCAAACAGGAGGCGTGCGTGGAGATACGCGCCGGGTGACTGACTGGTGTACTCACGTGGGAGGGAGGCCGCATGCGACGTTGGGCTGCTGCCCTGATACCGGCTGAGTGTACGGAGTTTGCTGCGGTAAGCTGCTTGACCTACATACAGACTGGCCAGTATACAGACTGTACTGGTTTGCCTCCACGGCATGCACGTGCGGAGAGACGGCTGTTTGTCCACGCGTGTGTGCAGGGGGCCTGTCGTGACACGCCAACATACCGCTCACATCGTGTCCGCTGTCAGCTCGCTTCCAATGAATGTTCATTGTGTGGAACCAAGTTATTTTCTATCATGTTGTGCGATAGGCCTCATCACCGCCCTGCCTTGCTTGCACGCTTGCATAGGTGTACGGTTTGTGTGCGGTGCCCCTGTGACAGCACCTGTGGCGTGTGGCTAAGCTGCTTCAGGTGGCAGAGAGTGTCTTGTTGGCGTGGCCTCTCGGCGCAACTTGACCTGCACAAAGGCACTGCTGTAACGTCCTAAGAAGGTTCGTTTCCAGGGGTTCGTGATGGAACTAAGTGTCCTGAAGGATACATGAGTAAAGTGGCATACGTTGGGGTTTTGGAGGTTTAGCGGGCTATGATTTCGCGGCAGGGGTTAGGAGGGGGAATGGGTGAGCAGAGATAGTGCGTCATTAGGCAGCGCTGCCTGCGGCAGGAGCTGTCGGCCTGTCGCGAGGCTCCAACGGGCCGGACTTCAGCACTTACGATCATGTCGCTATGCCCAGGGGAGCTGGGCTCCTGCGTCCTGGGCCCCCTGACTACGCCAGTGTTGCCAGACACGGAAGGTGTGCTGACCAGAAGGTTCTGGTGCTTCTGGTGCTGACACTACGCCTGGACGCATGGTATTGAGGTGCATGCTGCACACCACCAACAATTGTTCACGCCTGTCACAGCAAGCGATGTAAGTACGGTAGCAAGTATTAGAGGCGTGCGCTGCAACCGCACTAAGCATTGGAGGCTAGGAAGGCAGCAAGTGGGGGCGGAGGGGATACAAAGCAGAATGGCTGAGCACGCAAGGGTATGCAGGAGCATGGGGCACGGGCATGGATTGGGCGGCAGCAAGCACGGACAGTGCTGAGCACGCGATGGGCCCCAACGGCATGTATACAGCAGGCCGGGAAAGCAGCCCCTGAGAACGGACGTCCAAGCCAGGCAGGGCAGGCGGGGGGGGGGGCCCAGCGGCCAGCTGTCCAGGTAGAGTACAAAAACCAGGCGCCCGAGACGCGCCCCGCGGCTTCTAGGCTGACATAACAAAAAGAGTACTACAGTAGATGGAAGCGCTTCCAGACAGGTTTGCAAGACCCGAGCAACACCCCGACTCCGTACACCATCCCCGTCACCGTCCATTAAGTTGACTTGGCACTGTGCCTTGAGTAGCATTATACCTTAGTAAAGCGGTGGTATTTTTACTTCTGGCATATAGCGGTTAGCGTAGCTGCTCAGGTACTCGTTAACGGCCCTAGTTAAGCTGCTAGCTCGATAGACAGGAAGCACTGCAGTCCGCAGATATCCTAAGGAAATATGCGGTGCCGACAACATAGATTGGGTCACTGCTCAGCTGTCCAGGGTCAACAGGTTGCGCCCTCATTGAGAAGGCCGCAACGGACGGGACTCAGGGTGCTAGCGAGGGCTGGCGAGCAAGTAGCAGTAAGTTGTAAGGGATGCATCGCTTGACGATAGCATTGTGGCCGTCACCGTTCCAAGGCCATAACGCGCGATGGCCTCGGAGCAAGGCCGCATGCTACCAATTGCGCTACCTCCGCTGGATGGCCTTGGATTGACGGTACCTACTGTCGAACCTATAATCCTAACAGGTCTCTGGAGCACCTGAAACAAGACCCGCAGTGCAGATATGCTGCCAACCAGGGGACGTTATGGTTGCCCCAGACGCTGCCGTGCAGGTACCGGTATGCCGAGACAGCCGCTGTAGCAACTTAGCAGGTGTCTCCTCGTCCCTGTGTGTTGCCCTGTAATATAACACGAAGACCACTGGCTGCAGTGGCAATGCAGGCACCTAGCCTTTTTGCCTGTTTGCTGCTTGTCTCTGCACCTTCAGGTGTGCGTTGGGCAGCCGTCGTACGCAGTCAAGATCCTCTACCGCAGCCGTGGTAGCCCGCTGCAGGGGGCTTCTCGCATCTGGGCGCACATAGGCCACTCCGGCTGGCGTGACACACTGGACGTTGCCCTCAGCTCAGGAGGGCCTGAGGGAGACCCCGAGGTAGGTCAAGACTCAAAGAGCTAACCGTGGAACCTTGGCACCGGGGACGCCCAAGGCCCCCTGCACACAGTGTGGTCCTGTAAGTGGAGGCATACCCCGCAGTGTGAAACGGTCTGAGCGTTGGCGTACTGGTGCTGCACTGCTTACTTGTGCCCACTGCTCGTGCAGGTCTGGCAAGGGACGTACCTGGTTCCTGCGGGCCGGTTGCCCGCGCCGTGGCACCTTGAGGCACAGATGGTGTTCAAGGGAGTGGTGGGCGGCATGGAGCGATGGGACAACAACGGCGGCTCCAACTGGTCTCTGGCAGTGGAGGTGGCGCCAGGGGAGGGCTTGGTGGCGGCGCTGAACCCCAGCTACGCTTCAACGCGCGCGCTGGTGGGTGTACCTGTACATGCCCGTTTGGAGCCAAGTGCGTACCAGAGGAGCAAAACTGTACCGCTGACTGCCCACGTGGGGACTGCGTCAGTCAGTCATGCAAAGCGCCACCTGCCGTAGGTCATACTACCTGACTGCCCTCCGCCTTTGCCTCTGCTTGTCGTCCAGACGAGCTCCTTGCTGCTGCGGTTGGAGGCGCTCGTGGCTGCACGGCTCCTGACCCCGGAGCAGGGCAGCGTGCTGCGCCTCCTGGCCTGGCAGCACGACCTCGGCCTCATCAAGGCGTTCCAGGTGCGGGGCAGCCTGACCCCCGTCATGTCGCATTGTGCTCCAGGACGCGACCTCAATGCCCTGCGTGTTACAATCACGCGCTCACGCAGGCTGTCCGCAACCAAGACGACAAATCGGTAGCCGGCGCGCTGGCTGGCCGGTGCGCCTGGCTGCGGCCGCCGGGGCTCAACGTCGTGCACGTAGCTAGCGAGATGGCGCCCATAGCGAAGGTGGGTTGCGCTGCTGTGTGGCATTTGAGAAGCTGGGGTGGTTACGTCAAAGGAAAGGGGACGCTTGCCAGGTGTTCATGGTCTTGGTCCTTGCCGCAGCTGTGTCGCTGCACCGGGTACTGCTGCGCGCCGCCTGCGCGCAGCACACAGCCCTTCCACACTGTCTGCCGTTGCCCACGGCGTGTCAACTCCTGACGCTTGCAGGTTGGCGGGCTGGCTGACGTTGTGGCGGCCCTGGCCAAAGCACACCAGGGCGCTGGCCTCCTCACCGAGATCATCCTGCCCAAGTACGACTGCATCCACTACGGTGAGGCTGCCCCTCCAGCTGCAGCATTTGCAGGCACCGTCAACGACGATAAGAAGGGTTATAGCTGCAGCATCCATCCGTATCACTTGTGGGCGCTCCTCCTCGCGCAGGTGAGGTGCACGAGCTACGGCAGATGTGTGAGGTCGAGGTGCCCTGGGGCCAGGAGCCGGGGGTCACAGTCCGCACGCTGGTGTGGAGCGGGTGCGTGGACGGGCTGCCCGTCTACTTCATCGAGCCGCACTCCGGAGCCAAGTGAGTTTGCTCCATGCAACGGCCTAGGTGGAACGAGCCTTCGCCCCCGGTAGTCGCCTTCGCCCCGTGCCTTGGTGGCACGTCAGTGGTACCTATTTTCCATTGCGTTACCGTACCGCCGTGTGACTCTCCGCTCCAGGTACTTCTGGCGGGGGAAGTTCTACGGCGAGCCAGACGACGCAGCGCGCTTCAGCTTCTTCTCCCGCGCGGCCCTGGAGTTCCTGGCGCGGCGGCAGCACGAGGCGCCCGACGTCATCCACTGCCACGACTGGCAGGCGGCGGCCATTGTAGGTGTCGCAGCCATGCTAGGGTTCATGGCTTCATGCTCCCCTACTTTTGTCTGTGTGCCGTGAACGGAGTGATTGCTAGGGCCCCACGTGACGGGCTGCTGTTTCCCTCGTCCAGGGCCCCCTCCTCAAGGAGACGTACCGTGCCTCTGGGCTTTCGCGCACCAAGGCGGTGCTCACCATCCACAACATGGCGTTCCAGGTAAGAGCAGCAGCACCGACAACGGGTACCGATGGCTCAGTAGGATCGGCAGGCCAAACATGTGGTGCCTTATGATTGGACGTACGTCGTAAATTAGTGAAGCAGCACTATCATGCTGTGAGCTTCTTGGTGCGTCGCGCAACGGACCCCCGCATATCCTTAACAGGGCCACCTGGACTCGTCCTACCTGCACCACATGGGCCTGGCGGCCCGCGCGTCGCACGTGGCCCGCCCGGAGGTCATGCTGCAAGGCGACAAGCCGCTGCCCGCCGGCGCATCCGTCGTGAGCAGCCCTAACGGCACGGGCAATGGAGCCGCTGCCCCTCAGCCCACGGGCGTGACACTCAACCTGCTCAAGGGCGGTATCGTGTACGCTGACAAGGTGACTGGAATGCATCTGGAGTAAACCGCAATGGCAGCATGCACACGAGGGCGCTAGCACTGCGGAAAGCAGGTCTGGGCGTCCCTGCGGGCATCGGGTGGAGTAACGTTGCCATGGCAATGCTGGACCCCTTTCGTGTTTCAAGCGTCTGTGCAGCAGTTAGGGAGGACGCCATGACACCTCGATATCATTAAGCCTAATGCATATTAAGTCCTCGACTCCCCGCTTGGTTGTGCCCTGTCGTGTCGCGTCGTGCGCAGGTGACCACGGTCAGCCCCACCTATGCGCGCGAGGTGCTGGGGCCCTCTCTGGGCATGGGGCTGCAAGGTATACTGCAGCGCCATGCAGAAAAGATGGCAGGCGTGCTCAACGGCTTGGACTACGAGGTCAGACGGCACCATGTGCGGGTTCACCTGCAATGTGCTGATGGCCCCAATCATGCCCTAGACTTCGCAGTGTCTGCGTCTGTCGTGGCCAAGCCCTGTCGGTCATGCACTTTCTAGGCTTCGTATGTCTGCATGTCTGCAGTTGGCACGCAAGGCCGCCAGTAACCTTCCGCTGCGGCCTTGCCCCATGCTCAACTCCCAGACGTGGAACCCCGCCACCGACCACCACCTCGCGGCGCACTACACTGCCGAGGACCTGTCGGGCAAACGCGCCTGCAAGGCGGCCCTGTGCAGCGAGCTCGGCCTGCCCTTCGACGGGGTGCTGGAGAGCCCGGCCGCAAACGGGGGCAGCAGTGCCAGCCAGCAGGCTGCAGGGCCCTGGGGCCCCAACGGCCGGCCGTTGCTGGCCATCGTGTCGCGGCTGACGGAGCAGAAGGGGCTTCCCCTCATGCTGGCGGGGCTACGCGCGGCGATAGCGGCAGGAGCGCAGGTGGTCGTGCTGGGCAGCGCGCCTGAGGAGAAGGTGCGGGGAGCCAAGGGCGCGGTAGCACCTGCAAAGGCCGACCGAGGTCCTGCACTGAATGTGAGAGTGCATGTTGGGAGCGACGGAAGGTTGAAGCAGTGGTGCTATGCTTCTCGTCCCCTTGCAGGTGCAGCGCGAGTGGGAGGCGCTGTCCCGGGAGCTGGGGTCAGGCGGGGATGCGCGGATCGTGCTCCGCCACGACGACGCGCTGAGCCACCGCATCTTCGCGGGCTCCGACATGCTGCTGGTGCCTTCCATGTTCGAGCCATGCGGCCTAACCCAAGTAAGTGCCGTGCATGCCCTGCCAGCCATGCCAGTATGGTGCAGTAGGCATGCACAAAACGCTGTACCAAGATGCACAGAAGGCTGCAGAATGTTCGCTCCCCACAGGGTGTGCATGTACATCGCCAAACATGGTCGTATGTGTTGACCGCAAACCCTTGCCGCTGTATACTGCTGCAGCTCATTGCTCTGCGGTACGGCACGGTACCCGTGGTGCGCGAGACGGGGGGACTAGCCGACACCGTGTGCGATGTGGCGCACGGGGCCAAGCCGGAGCACTGCCGCAACGGCTTCACCTTCCAGCAGCCGGACGTGCCGGCGGCGGAGAAGGCAATACACCGCGCTATTGACGCGTACAGGTGAGGACCGCCTGCGTCAACGCTGTGCCTGCATGAATGCCAGCGGCCTTCCTGTTTGTCCTGCTGGGGTGTGACTGTAAGGTATGAGCGTATGGCATCAGCGGCGTGACTGGACTGTCCATTCTACCCTGTGTAGGGACGGGCGCGAGTGGTGGCAGGGCCAGCTGGTGCCCCGCGTGATGCGCCAGGACTGGAGCTGGTCGCAAAGCGCTGAGAGCTACTCAGACATATATCACTCTGCGGTGCGCAGCTGACCTGCACGTGGAGCAATGAGCGGATAGCCACGTCCCTGGTATTTTTCATGATGTAAGGCTGTGAGGTCACCGGCCCATGGCAGCGAAGGTTCCTTGGTACGGCAGCTCGCACCCCGCTTGTGACACAGTGTGGATGTGGGGGATTGGGGAGGCGGGCTGGCAAAGCGCCTGAGTGAGTGCGCGGGGCCAGTTATTTCCGGGCGCCGTGAGCATTGTACGTACCGGTAGTGTGCCAGCGGTGTGGATCACGCATTGTGTGACGCACCGTAGTTAGTGTGTTGTCATTTCACCCCTTACGCTGCTAGCATTCAACAAATTCTTTTAACGCAGTGCAATAATCTGGTGCGGCATGCCATTGTGCCGTACTGGTAATGTACGTTACACGTGTGAGCGGCGGTCAAGTGACCAGGGCCATTGTGTGCGTGGGCCATTGTGACGTGATGCCAGTGAGAAGCTGTTGTGCTGTAGGTATTGTACAAATGAAACAGTATTTAGGAGTATGGGTGTGACGATTGTGCGCTTCATCCAACGCGCATGCGCGGTCTCGGTGGTCGCCAGGGCGAGCTCTTAACTTCTCTCCGAAGGGACTGTGCTGCAACCTTTTGCCTGAGGCGGAGTGCTGCTTGTAGTACGGAGCACGAAGACTAGGCTTGGTGCTTTGGCATTGTGTTCCTTTACCCGCTCATGGCCTCATATTGCTCCCCTTTCGTGCACAAACGGCACGACAGGGGTGGAGGCGGGGACGGGGGGCAGAGGGTGCGCGGGTGCGGAATGCAGCGTATCGGCTGAGGGGTACGACGCCCCTCGTTCATTGCGCAAAAGCATGTAACAGGCGAACGACAATCATGGCGAATTGACGAGCAGGGCACCAGCTTGCCGGGATGATGTCTCTCGGTTGGTCAAGTCAAGCTGTCAAGGGGCCCGTCGGTTGGGTGTTCTGGACGAGCATGGAACAGGATGGTACACACCCCCACACCTGCGTTGCGATTTCCAATTTTCCCTCGTCATCAACTTGTCACATTAAGACTGCGGCTCCTGTTCCCCGGTTTGCTTCCGGCCATCGAGTAGCTGCTACCTGCTAGAGGCTCCATGTCCTTCACGCGTGTCGCCTAGCACAGCCTTCCAGGCCGGTGACCCAATACAGTGGCCGCTGGAGCACGACTATGCCAACATGCTAAGCAAATTTGCCAGGCCCGCGGCTCCTAGCGTGGTTAGCCTTGCTTCCACCGTGCGGGAGGAGACTTCTAGGTCTGAGGCCCCTCACTCGGAGCCAGTCGCGCTGGCTACTGAGCGCGATGATAAGTCCACATTAGGTCGATCACAGCTAGTACAGCAGGTCGAGGATGCTGCAGCTCATGAAGACACGGCCTCCGGGACACAGGCACCCCCGCCGCTGTTCTACGCTGGGCTTATGTTGCGGTAAGTAGTTTGCTGCTGTGCTATGCATCGCACGCAACCCCCTGACGCTGCTGTTTGCGACACGCAGCGGTCACAAAACGGACCTGGCAAGGTTCTTCGAGCTGCCTCCGTCCGAGGTAGAGCTGGGTTGAAATAATATACTCAGTATGCTTGGACAGGTGCTGGGTGTCCAGTATACAGTTTCCGAAAGCAACCGTTTCGTCTCTTTTCACGTTCACGTTCACAGAGCCTGCGCGGCGACTTTCACTGTGCGCTGCGGAAAAAGGTTCTCCTCCAGGTGCGTACCAAATTGAAGGGCTGCCATCTGCAACAGAAACTGTCGCTGCTTACGCCCGTGCTGTCCTCCTTTACCCCTGCGGCCCTTCAACGACCGCTTACCGTGCTGCAACCTGCAGGGGCGGATGTACGTCTTCGACCACTATGTCTGCTTCTACTCGGCCGTGTTCGGCTTCGCTAAAAAACGGCGTATCCCCATGCGGGTACGCGTAGTGAAGGCTTTGCAGGGGAATGGGCCTGTGGGCACGTGTCGGCCGTGGCAGCTCCGACAATCGGTGCCTGTGTTCCGCACCCACAGGCCATCAAGACGGTCAAGAAAAAGACTCATCTTGGGCTTCCAAATTCTGTAGAGGTAAGGGTTGAAGTGGGTCGCAGCAGCAACAGGAGTGGGACGCCAGTGTTTAAAGGGGCCCATGTGGGCAACGCATGACGGTCGAAAGCGTAAATGTAGTGCTTTCCTTGTATACCAACGCACCTTGGGAGGACCTTGCGTCGGCGCTGCAGGCCCTCTCTGCCAGCAGACGGTGGGATATGACCTGCCGTCGCCCACTTAGGCTGCGGGAGGTGCCTGCATGACTCATCCATGCTTGAGTGGGCGCCTCAGTAACGTGCCTTGCCGGCACTGGGCCACAGATCGACCACGAGGAGCGGAAGGACTTCTTCACCTCCTTCCTGTCACGCGAGGAGGCGTACCAGCTGATCCAGCGGCTGGTGCCGGAGGCCAAGTAAGGCTGTTGTGCAGGGCGCCGTTGATTATGCCGTCGGCCGCACCTGCATGTTGCTGCCGTTGCGCACGCAATGACCGTGTTGTCCTTGCAGTCTTGGGATAAGCCCTGGTGCCGCTGACACACGTGCACTTGTTTCCCGCCCCACCAGGCGGCTGGCGGAGCAGTTGGCGGTAGAAGGCCGTCGGCTGTCACATGACGTCGGACTTGCGGGTGGGTGGCTGGCTGTCATCCCAAGCTGCTGCACGTGCAGCGGCAGCGCCTACGCCGCGTTGTAATCCTTGACACACCCTTGGCATTGAAGTGTACTGCACATCACATAGGGAGTGAGGGTTATTCCTTGCTGGCGATATGCTTGTAGAGGTGTAGCCACCGACGTGCACGACCAACGATGAAGAAGCTGTAGAGAATAGTGCTCGTTCCGCGCCCGCAGGGCACCCTGACCTCAGCAACCGCGGGGCAGCACCGGAGCCGAGCAACGGCTCGCCCGCAGCTGGGCCCAGCATCACCGCCCCCAGCACCGCGGGCCCCAGCCGCATGGCGGTGATGTCGCGCGGCCCGCCGGCGGCGGTGGCTGGCGCTGCGGGGCGCAGCTTCCTAGCTACGGAGCGGTCGGGGCTGTCGCGGCACAGCGGGTCGGGCGTGGAGGACAACGACGACGGGGAGGACGAGGTGCGGGTCGGCCCTGTGTACTGGCAGTCCCCCTTCGGGCCCGTGCGGCCCCAAAGGTTGTGGAGGCACCATCCTTTGGGCCCCTCTCGGCTCCCCTTTAGGCTCATGTGAGCTTGCGCCTATTGCCTGTGGGCATTGGGGTGCTGAGCGGCCAGGTTGCGGCTGTGTTGGCGTCCTTGGCCTGCAGGGCTCGGTGTGGATCGTGGAGCCGCGGCCGGTGCCGCCCCTGGCGCCCTCCTCGCGCCACCTCATGCACGTGGTCATGCCTGGCACGCCGCGCGCCCTGTTCGACTGCGTGCTGGCCGACAGCGCCCCGTTCTTCGAGGACTTCCTGGATAGCCAGGTGCGGGGAGGAAGGCCTTGCATGGCTGCGGCTAGTCCTTGGCCTCCTTCCACATGGCCACCCGGACACTGCGTTTGCGTTCGGACGTTCAAGCGTTCGCACCCCGCTTTGTATGTCCTCTAGGCCTCTGGGTGTACTGCATTGGGCACCGTGGCGCGGCATAGGCTGACCCTGGAAGCTGTGACCTCGCCCCTGGCTCCGCAGGGCAACCGGCGCATCAACCTGTCCACGTGGAAGCGAGACCCGCAGCTGGGCCACGTGCGCGACCTGCAGTTCACGGCGCCCATCAAGGGCGCGTTCGGCAACTGGGGCGTCAGCCACACGGCGTGCTACCAGTCGCACCGGTGAGGCGGGTGGAGCCCGAACCGGCCCCTGCTGCAGTGCTGCTCTCCGACAAGAGCTCAAGCAAGGGTGCACGACCTGAGAGTGTCGTAGTGCAGGTTCGGGCCGCCCTATGCGACTGCATGATACCAGTTTCCTTCACAGGGCCTTACGACGCCCTTGCCTCGGTGCTATGTGGTTCACATGCTGCAGCTTCTGCGTGTACACCGAGGACCACCTGGTGTTTGAGAGCAGCCAGACCATGACGGACATCCCGTACGGCGACTGTTTCACGGTGGACCTGCGCTGGGACGTCAAGCGCGACCACACGGCACCGCCGGACCGGCCGCAGGTGGGCCGTGCTTGCGCTGTGCGCCGGGCAGCTCTTGGTCGCGCCTCCCCACGTCTGGAGCCTCACAACACGCCAGCGCTCCGGCTGCAAGCCATGCTGCTCACCGCGTTGATGTACGGTACCTCTCTTTGCCGCTGCCGCAGATCCTGTTCGACGTGCACGTGCGCGTGCCATTCACAGGCCGCTGCCTGTTCAAGGGGGTGAGTGGGCGAGCAGGCTGTGAAAAGCTGCTGCCAACCACTACCTTCAGAGCCGCGCTGTCAACGAAACTGCTGCTATCCTTGAAAGGTGTTGCACCTGTGCCGGTTGCGCATTGCACATGCCGCGTCAATGAGCGGGCAAGGAGTCGAAAAGGGCCAGCTCACGCGCTGTGGCGGATTCGCAGGTGATCGAGAGCGGCACCTTCAAGCAGGTGCAGGAGACGTACACGCACCTGGTGGAGCAGCTGCGGCCTGTGATGGAGGTGGGCCAGGCGGCGGCGAAACGAGTACAGTTTTGTCTCCTCAAAGGGCCCCATGTTGTATGCGTCCTTGCCACAGCTACCGACCTCAGTAGCGCCTGACCCTGCCTCTACCAACGGCGACACTGTAATACTGTACACACCCACTAAGTACAGTAACCCGTCATACCCCGGCCGTGTGTATGCCGCAGGACTTCATGGCGTCGCGGCAGACCCTCACGCTGCGGCCGGAGGGCCCCGCGGACGAGCTGCCCACGCCGGGGCGCCTGGCCGGCTCCCTGGCCACCACGTCCCGGCCGCTGCCGCGCGCGCAGCCCCCCGCGCTGGGCGCCGCCGCCTCGCTGCGCCAGTCGGCGTCCTTCACACTGCGCCGCAGCACCGCGTTACCTGCGGTGAGTTGCGATGTCGGTATGCATCTCCATGAGCCCTGTGGGTCCCCTTCCGTCCCTGTTGCTGGGCAGGAAAACATCGCGCCGCCTAGTGGCCAACGCGCCCACATCCGTACCCTGGCTTTCGTTGCCTGGTCCTGCAGGGAGCGTTTGACGGCTCTGGCGACGCACCACTCGCCGAGCTGGGGTCCGCCGGGCTGGCCAACGGGCTGGACGGCCTGGCGCACGGCGGCCGGCAGCACGCCAGCGTGGGGCGGCTGCTGCTGGCGCTGGGCGGCCGCCTGGTGGAGGGCGCGCGGGGCGTGCTGGACAGCGGCGTGGACGTCATCCTCAACCTGGCGCAGTGCCAGACCACCCCGCAGATGCGGCTGCTGATCGGGCTGGTGCTGCTCATGTTCCTGGCCAACTGCGTGTGCATGCTGAGCTTCCTGTGGTGGCCGCCGGCGGTGCAGCCGGGAGGTGCGCCCGGGGCGGGCTTGGAGGCAGGGGCTTGGGGCGGAGCGGTGGACGACAGTGCGGGCGTGCAGCTGCGGGCCGGAGGCGTGGTGGCGGCGGGGGCAGGGAACATGGGGCTGAGCGGCGGCGGCGTGGGTTACTGGGCGCAGCGCATGGCGGTGCTGCAGCAGGAGCTGCAGCTGCTGCAGGGGCGGCTGGAGGTGGTGTCGAGGGAGGTGGGGGTGGTCATGACGCACCTGTCGTCAGCGGCGGCGGCGGCGGCGGCGAGGGACGGCGGGGGGATGGGAGGCGGGGAAAGCGGGGCAGCTCCTTCCCAGGCTGCAGGGGAGCTTTGACATCGGTTGGGGACGGGGAGGAGGGCAATACTCTTGATATGCTGCCACCGGTACTAAAATGAGGCGAGCAGTCTTGCCACCATCCTGGTCATGCCGCAACAGTGCGGGGACAGGAGCCAAGGGGAGCAGCAGCTTGGGTGACATATGTACGAGTGACCAAGAACTATCTGTGTCTGTGCCATTGGCGCTTAGGCCATGTCGCAGGTAGCACGGATACAATATAGCGTGCATGGAAGAAAGGCACGTCTGGCCCGCATGGCAGCGGCCTCTGTGGTTTTGCATCAACCCATGTCCGCACAGATGTTGCTAGGACGTGGGCGTGGGCGTGCTGCTTCGTACTTAACGTTGTTGGTTGGGCCCAAGGTGGGCATGCTTTGGGACTGCCCTGAGGACTATTCACAGGGAACAGGCAAGAACGCATTCTGGGGCATTCTGAAGTGAGGTTGGTCACGCCCCTGCAGCTCTGACTGCTGGCGTTGTGACGACGCTTGCCACTGGTACACTCAGGCATATTCTGTGCATTCAGCGGCTACGGGGGTTCCTTGCAAGTACACATGCGACCAATTCCTAAATCTTTGTCCGACAGTTGCGTCATGCAACGTTGATTCTCGTTTAGAGTGGTAGAATTAGGCATGGACGGGCCTCTGCTTCCGCACGGAGTGGGAAGGCGACCGGGTGTGCATGGCACAACTCATTGTACCGGTACTGCTGGTTGACTACTGAGCACGTGGTGTTTAGTGCACTGTCCTTGCGACGGAGAAGGGTATTGGATTGACGATCACAAGTCTCCTGTAAGCAATAAGCAATTCACGTTTTCAGCGTCGATTGTCGTTGTCCTTACCGCCCACTCGCTTGGTAGCGGACTGTGCCACTGCGCAGCTGTATCCTGCTTGTGGTCCCAGCTGGGGGCCTAGGGCCCAGCTGCCTCCCAGGCCTTCATTACTGCAGACGACTCGATGACTTGACGCCTGGGTCGATTCAGCAGGGCCCCTAGTCGAGGACTAGCCGGGGTCCCGGGGACCCCTCATGCCCTCAACCTCAACAATTTGTAGAAGTGTGGCAGGACACCTGCTGCGATGGGCCCCTTGCGCCATGGAGCATTGGAGCATACAGGAGCACGCCACGCATACTCTCTGGTATCAGCTAGTTGGACAGCGGTGGGCATGTGTATTCTCATGTGATGCCAAAAGGTGCCCAGGTGCCCCTGGGAAGACTCCCCTGCTCGGGGGCCTCCCCTGCCCCTGCCGACGTAAACGATCTAGCCGGATCCAAAAGGTGTGAACAGTGTGGATTGCGAAACGGACCTTTACTACCTTGACTATTGGCAGCATGTGTATGTCGGGCTAAAGTCGAGACACACTGCTTGGCGCATCTTTACTTCGCGAACCTGCTGCTGCACCAGCCAGCGTCGTTGGGTACATTCCATTTGGAAGCAACGAACATGCCTCCCAAAGCGGATACCAAGGCGAGCGAGCCGAAAGGCGCAGCAAGGTTCGGCAGAGTGCGCAACAACCTCAAGATGGGCATTGTGGGCCTTCCGAACGTGGGCAAGTCGTCGCTCTTCAATCTGTTGACAGAACAGGTACATTCTGCAGTGTATTAGCAGCATGTAAGCATGCTTCCAGGTCTTGGCGGCTGTTGCCGCCTTTTTCGGTCAGAATCGCACTTCAACGACACTAATTCACACCTGTAACTGATTGCGAACCTGTCAACGTACAGCTGCCTGTGAATGTGCCGCCAGGACACGATAATTGCTGGGCTTCCCTGCCTTGATTGTACCGCACGAGGTACGCCCCTCTGCCCCCAGGGTGCCTGCACCCCACACGCCCGTGCATGGCCTCCCTTGTGTGTCTGTCCTCCCCGCTCCGGTTTCAGGCACGATTCCCCTACCACCCACCCTTGCACGCAGAGCATTGCGGCAGAGAACTACCCCTTCTGCACAATTGACCCGAATGAGAGTCGCTGCGCTGTGCCCGACGAGCGCTACGACTGGCTGTGCAACATGTGGAAGCCGCCAAGCATGTAAGAACATCTTCAGAGACACCCGCCGTACGCCACACAGTTCGAGTTTTGCACACGATGCTTCTGTGTCAGCTACAGCACGGAAGTGGCACCATGGCTGAGGCCCATGCTGTGGCTGCGACCGTGGTGGCTCCTGGGTCGCCATTGTGCACCCCTGCCTGTTTGGCATTGAAGGGCAGTGTGTAACACCCCTACGCGGCCTACGCAAACGCAGGTACCCCGCCTACCTCCACGTAACGGACATTGCGGGCCTTGTGCGTGGCGCGGCGGAGGGCGCAGGGCTGGGCAACGCCTTCCTGTCGAACATCAGCGCCGTGGACGGCATTTTCCACGTGGCAAGTCCTGTGGATGCAGGAGGGGTGCAGCTCTGCGGCACGGGGTCCGAGCTGCACCTGGTGCTGTTGGTGCAACAACCGTTGGTTGCTGCATAAAGCTGTGCGTGGTGCCTGCTGGAACTTACCCAAGGGACAGGGCCCACTGGCCCTGCCTGTATCCTGGGCCTCCCGCACGCGTCGTTAAGGGGTAATCATGGTTGATGGGCCCACCTGGAGGAGCTGGGGTTGTGGAAGGGTTCCGAAGCTGCAAGTGCATGCGTAAGAAGGATGGTGGCACAACCCACGTCCACCCCCGGCCCCAGGTTCGCGCGTTCGACAACGACGAGGTGGTCCATGTGGACGACAGCGTGGACCCCATCCGGGACCTGGAGACCATCCAGGTGGGGTGGGGTGGGGGGGTACGCGTACAACGCGAGAAACCGTGTGAGGCATCAGGAAATAACGGAAACGTGGTGGCCGGGGGGGAGGGGGAAAGGGGGGGGGGGGGGGGGGGTAGGGTGGGGGCAAAGCCGCCAAGTAACAGAAAGGCAAAGTCAGAAGGCCTGCAGTGAGCGGAGCTAGCGGCAGGCCATTCTGGTGGGGCCGAGCGGGGGGCTGGCCGGCGGAATATAGTCGTTTTGTGTGTAGGAAGGCGACGGGCCTGACACGACGTGTCCGTAAGGCAGCTAGAGGGCAACGCTGTCGTCGGCACGAGAGGCGGCGCCGTAGCGGGCACGAGTACGGCATGGAGGCTCCTTAATGCTGCATGTCCACTACGGCCTTGGTGTCTCACGCCGTGCGGCTAGCAAAAGAACCTGTGCTGATCATACACCTAGCTCATGTGGCTTCCCTTGCCTTCGCCCTCTACCTCGCTGGGCTCCGATGTTCCTACCTGTTCCTCCCGCCCCCACACACGGCGCCTGCAGATGGAGCTGTGCAAGAAGGACCTGGAGTTTGTGCTCAAGGCTGAGGAGAAGGAGCTGCGGGACGTGAAGAAGAGCCAGGGCATGAAGATCAGCCTGGCCTTCACAACCACCTTCGAGAAGGTCAAGGACATGCTCAAGGTGCGCAGCTAGCCTGCCCGCACACGCATGCTGCATAGGTGCAACGGCAGGCCTGTTGCGTGGCCCAGCCGCTCATACCATAAACGTCTATGCAAGCGTGCTGAAGGAGGGAAAGGACTTCCTGTGAGTGCACAGCTGCATGTCAGGTGCCGTACACACCGGGCTGGCTCCCACGCGTGCACAGTAGGGGCACGAGCACAAGTGCATTTCACTGGCTTGCTTTTTGGGTCGTCAGCGGACGATATTGGGGTCGTCAGCGGACGATATTGGGCTAAGTGCTCGTACACCTCCCCTTGCCTCAATTTCTACTTCAGGAGAACAAGCCCGTGCGCTGCGGCGAGTTCAACAGCAAGGAGGTGGAGCTCATCCGGGAGAAGCTGGACAACCTCATCACAACCAAGGTAGGGCAACGGCGCTAGACTGTGTGGCTGCACGTGCAAGACGGAGTACATGCGTGATTTGCGGTCAGTTCGGGCGGGCATCGCCACAAAACGTCAATTGACCCCCCGCAAGGGATTCCCTTATGTACCCCACGTCCAGCGTTACCCTCTTGAGCCTACGCCCAACGGGGCTAGGCCTCCATGCCAACACCGTGGCTGGCCGCTGCGTGTCCCACAAAACCCCCACCTGCCGCTCCTGCTGCACGCAGCCTGTGGTGTACCTGGTCAACCTGAGCGCCAACGACTTCATCCGCAAGAAGAACAAGTGGCTGGCCAAGATCCACGCCTGGATACAGGTGGGCGCCTCTTGGCCGTGGCCGTGCCCCGCAAGCCGCCACAACCCACCGCCTGCGTTGCTTGAGAGTTGGCCGTCTTGGATGACGCCATCCTACAGCCGCCACCCCTTTGCTGCGCATACGCACTGGTAAAGAGCGACTTGCATGCGTTGCGTACCCACCGGTGCTGATTGTTACACTACCGTATGCAGGAGCACGGCGGCGGCGTGCTGATCCCGTTCTCCATCGAGTGGGAGCAGAAGCTGTGGGACACGCGGGAGGACCCCGACGGCCGCGCCGCCTTCCTGGACGGCAGCGGGGGGGCTGTCAGCGCCCTGCCCAAGATGGTGGTGCAGGTGCGGGCAGGGCGGCTGCACAGAGAAGTGGTGGCAATGTGAGGGGTGTAGGCTGGGTCGCGACAGTGCGCTGGTTGGTGGTGCTTGGGGAGCTGTGCTGCAACACCCGGCAGTGGAGGCACAGCATAGGAGAGTGCGAACGGCCGCGAGACGCACATCCTCTTGGTGCACCGGTGTGCCAGCTGGACTATGTGTGTGTGTGGGGCGCGCAGGGCTTCAAGGAGCTCAACCTCATCTACTTCTTCACGGCGGGGGAGACGGAGGTGCGCTGCTGGACCATCCAGCGCGGTACGCTGGCGCCTCAGGCGGCGGGCGTCATCCACAGCGACTTCGAGCGCGGCTTCATCAAGGCAGAGGTGGGTGGAGTGGGTTGGTACCCGCTGGACTAATTGATTGTTACTGTAACTGATTGTGTTTGTTATTGATGGTATGGTGCCAGATGTGTGTCAAGGCAGAGGTGGGCACGTGCAACCCGCGGTGGTGCGCCGTGGCTTGGTAGCTTGGCACCCGCTGGACTGACTGGCTGTATGGAGCCGGAGGTTAGCGGCAGCGGCAGCTTGGCCTGGTGATGCAGTGAGGATCTGGCCTTTGACAGCTGCTAGCCTGCAGATGAACTCGGGCTTGGGTGCGCACCTGGCGCGGCTACGGCGTTGCATACCGGTAGGTAAATGGTAGCAAATGCTGACACGTGTGGACCCGTTCACGGTACGGCCGTGTGCTGCCGTGTGCTGTCCCTGCCAGGTGGTGGCGTTTGAGGACTTCAAGTCGCTGGCCACCTCCAAGAGCATGGCGGAGGTCAAGGCGGCGGGCAAGTACCGGCAGGAGGGGAAGACGTACGAGGTGGTGGATGGGGACATCATACACTTCCAGGTGCGTGGGGCGGGGTGGTGCGCCTGGCACACGTGTGCGGTAGGGGCGCACCGCGGGTGGGCGGGAGGCAGGTGGGCTGAGCGCGTTCGGTTTTGTTCCCTTACTGGTGTCAGCGGTGTAGGGAGGGCTGCAACATGTTCTCCACTGGTGTCCCCATAAGCAAACCGGCATGCAACACCTGCTTACGTGCCGAGGACTGGCACAGCGCCACGGGATGAGATCAACGCGCAGAACGCAGTGGGATCACGCTACGGTACTCACAAATCTGCTTGGCGTGCACTGCGCCAGCGTCGAAGTGGGTGACGGAACCGCGGGGCGTCAGTGGCCACCTGCACTCCCTAAGCTTGGCAAGCCCAGCTGCTGAGTTCGTTGCCTTCTTCCTTTCCGTGGCCCACCTGCTTGCAGTTCAACGTCACGGCGTCGGGCAAGAAGTAACGGGTGCGGCACGCACGAGGACCGCCCAGGAGGCCTATGGTGTTACCGGCAGTTCCTTGCAGCTTGAGAGTGTCAGCAGTGTCAGCAATCTAGCGTGGCGTGAGGTGGGGGTGAACGTGGGGGCGAGCGGAACGCGCTGTCGTGCGACCCGCAGATGGGGGCACCCTGCCTGTAGTGGTCTAGCGGTCTAGGTAGACCAATGGTAGGGCCTGCAGGGCCACCTCCCTTGCAGGCCAGGGGCGTTCGGTTGACTTGGCGTGAGCCTCAGTATGTCGTCCACCAGTGGTGGTGGTGTGGAAGGCCCCTGTTCCCGCACGAACAACAATTCTGCGCTGTAGGATTGTCGGAGCGAGGCTGGGGTTTCGCGGGTCCCTCGTGCCAAGGCGCCCACATGTGGTGCATGTGTCCCCCTCAACGAACGCAAGTGTCCCACACCAACTGTGAACTGCTTGCATCCACATCACTATCAGTTGGTACGGTATTGTACTGTTTTTGGTGAGGCATTGGGGCAGGATCAGGTAGGATGGCTGGCGTGGTGCTAAGGCGCATCTGGGCGCATACCGGTAATGGCTATGGTAGTGCGTGCGCACTTCTGAAGCAATCAGGGGAGCCATGTTACAACAGGGAGCCATACTACGGTACGTGATGAAGGTCCCTGCACTATCAAATACACCGTTCAAGTGTCCAATCAAGCCCGATTATTCAGTTTCAGTTACCATAAAATGCGCTGTCACTCATACCCATGTGATGCCGTTGTTTGAGTTTCGTGCACCTCGGGATGGACACTGAAGCAAGGCTCAGTTTACCGGTACTGCATACACCACACCAAGCACCCCATGCCTGGACATGCCAACTGCGACAGAGCGTCAAACAGAAGGAGTTGTGCCCATCGGCATGACGTACGCCGGGTACGCGTACACTGCAGGCATGTACTGTTCCCAAGTTGTGTGCCGGACTGCCGGTACGTAAGCTCCCGTAACGTAAGCAGCAACGGTAACGTGCGGCTCATGTGCTGCTTGCTGTCGGGCATGAGAGGTCGGACCTGCAACTCCTCGATGCAGCCCTCACTCTTACCGTACTCCAACATGCTGACTAGATTTTTGGGCAGCACACCGACCACCAGGACCAAGCAGTGCCCGTTGCTTGAGCCTCTTGCTTCCTGGCCCAGAACCGCGCACAGTCAGGCAACCAATGCATGCACCTACGCTCGAAAGAGGGCTCCATCCTTGTGACACCGCCCACGCTGCCTGCCTGGACGTGCACATCCATGCTACTGCCGGTTGCTGTGCGGTATGCTCTGCTCCAGGCGGTCGTAGTAGGCGGGCAGGTCGGGGCCTCCGTTCCTGGGCACCATCTTCTCACGCGACTCGCGCTGCGCAACCGCCGCCGTGCGCAGCTCCTCCGCAGCCTAGGGTGGGAAAGAGACATGGGGGCCAACGTCTGTGAGCATGAGAACCTGGTGGCCCCAGCAGGGGTTTCCCGTGGGCACCCCCGTGTACCATGCCGGCTGGATCTTACTATTGATGGTTCGTATGTGTGTGCGTAGAAGCAATGGGCCCGACTGACCCCGGGGATCCGCATGCCGTACGTAAGCAGGGGGCAAGCGGGGTGTACGGGCACCATCAAGCACTGCAGCGTACCTGGCTGCAGCTCTTGCCGAAGGTCTGCTCGTAGTACACCACGAACATGGTGTTGGCCCACTGGAACAGCGGCCGCGTGAGCGCGCTGGGGTTGTTGACGTCGTTGCTCTCGTGCATCAGCCCGTTGTTGCCCTGCATTTTGAGCAGCTGCCTGCGAGGGGCACAAGGGGACAGATGGTCTGTGAAGGAATGATACAGCCCGCACCGAGGCTCTTGACGGTAACTAACAGCGGACACCGCTGGCCAAGAATGCCAGCCTAGCTGACCAGGGTAAAAGCTTTTGATGCATTAGCATGGTAGCTTGCTTTGGCGTGCTGCACGGTTACCAGTGAATCCACGGCAAAGCGGCGAATGCCCTTCCGCTGCCCCCAGGGCTTCCACTCATCCCTGCTCATGCCCCCAGCCAGATTCGGTATGCGCTGCCCCGCGCTGCTCCCACCTACCTGAACAGCTTGACCTTCTCCTCGATGCTGGTGGTGGTGAGGCCCTGCACACAGTGCGCCAGGCTCCACACGTAGTTGTGCGGCGTGTGGGGGCTGCCGCAGCCCTGCAGCTCCCTTCCCGCAAAGTAGTGGCTGCGGGCGCAAGGAGGCAAACAAGGTGCCGTAAGGAAAGGCGGAAACGCCAGGGTCACGCTACACGGAACGCCCTGAGTCACCGAGACGGCTACACCTGCTGTGTTAGTAGGTTCGGGTGCTGCAAGCAGCTGCAACATGCTGGCCTGCGGAGTATAAACGAAAGCCGTGTTGTGATGGTGCAGCTGCAGAATGTCCAAGGCAAGGGGACCTGGTCAACAGGCCGCTGTCATAAACGGCACATACCCTCCACGCATGCAAGCACGGCAGGCATTCGCCGCTACTCAATCCCTTCAGCACCATACCTGTTAGCGCTGCTGAGGATGGTGGCCCGGGTGTCCTTGTAGATCTGCGCGTCGTAGTGGCTGTAGCCCAGCACGGGTATGGACAGCAGGGAGGGGATGTTGGGGTCGTCGAAGGACGCCAGCACGCCGCCCAGGCCGTCCACCTCGTAGGCGTAGATGCGGCGCTTGGAGCCGCCCACCGTCACATCAACCTGTGTGTAGGGGTGCGGGTGAGGTGCATGGGGAAGCAACGGGTGCGTTGACGCAGTGCTATCCGACCCAGCGCCCACGTGACTGTGCTGCACACCATACGCTGGCTGGCATTCTGGACTTGTCAGGACCCCTGGCCCGGCCTGTTCCTTGCAACACCCCGCGCTGATCTGCACTGCCTTGACCTGCAACCTCTGAGCCTCAGCACTCCTATTGGCTGCCCTTCCCTGCAAGCTTCCATACCGTACGGTCAACCCCCGTTCACGTGCACGGGCGCAAGTGCTGTACGCAGGCTGATCGGCGTGTGGACATTCGCAACCTCCCTTAGTCCCAACCGCGACCGCAGCGGGGTTCGCGCAGCCCACGACTCCGTGCACTAGGTCACGCAGGAGCGCCACTACGGCAAATGTGACCCACCACTCCATGCTTGTCGATGCCGGCCCGGATTTCCTCCGCCATGCGTGACGCCCGGCCCCCCAGCGCCGGGTCCCTCCACACGCGGTCGTTGAGGGCCACCAGGCGCTCCAGGGCCCCCGCGGCGTACATGTTGACGGGCACGTTGTAGGAGTAGGTGTTGGGGTCGTCGGAGGGCCGGAAGCCCGACCAGATCATGCCTGCAGGGGGCGGAGGACACGCCCGGAGGCCTCAGACCTCCCTCTGACAGGATATCGTTGGGTTAACAGCTGACCTGTGTATGCGGGCTGTTGCAGGGCGTTGCTGCATGCGTGCGTGCCCATGGCACGTGTCCTGACAAAGCCAATGAACCGCTCCCCGGTAGCCCTGTGTTATAGTTACAGTTACAGTGACAGGCTTTCCTAAAGGTTTATGATGCTGGCAGCTAGCTTGCCACACCACGGTGTGCCGCACCCGTGTAACCGCTCTTGGGCCCGCGGCCCTCCCTCGGCAGCTCCGCATATCTGTAGGGGCTCTGCTCCTCGTGGTGCTGCTCCGTGGCCCACGTGTCCAGCATCAGCGCCACGGCGTCGTGTATGAGCGTGCAGTTGAGGAAGGAGGCGGCGGCCCACAGCCCGGGGGTGGACGCGTAGTTCCACAGCAGGTTGATGAAGTACGCGCCGCTGCGAGCAGCGGGGCGTGCAACGGCAGTAAGCAAGCAGCACGGCAGCACTGAGGAGCTGTATGATCGTACAGGTCCTCCAACAAGGACTGGTATTGGGCCTGGGGTCCTGCAGCTGGACGGGGCGCTGCGGGATGCCACGTGCGGTCCTGCGGGCCAGGCCACCTGCTGCTGGAACAGATCGTCTGCACACGTACGGCAGCTGGTACCGGTTGCTGCCGGGTAGCACGCCCACCTGTCCACTTCGAAGTTGCGGGTGGCGATCCATCCTCCCCTGCCGATCTGCCGCTCGAACTTGCCCAGCCGCTCCGGCTGGGTCCAGCTGCTGCGGTAGCTGTTGGCCCACGGGTCGCTCAGGATGAAGTAGGCCTGCAAAGCAAGGCCAGGTGAGAGCAGCGTCTACCATACAGGCTGTGTGCCAGGAAGCGCTGAGTACCGTTATATCAGTATAGGTGCGGGGCGGCTCGCACCTGCGTGCGGATGGCTCCCTCGATGACGGGCCGCAGCACCGGGTGCTCCGACATGCGGGGCAGGTACACGGCCAGCTGCACAGAGCCGTCGCGTATCCACTCGTCGGGGATGTCCCCTGTTGGTGCGTGGTGTAAGCCACATGGTGGTTGGGATTGTGTACAAAGAGAGTAGGCAACTGGCGGTGGTAGGGGCAGAGGCATGGGTGTGGCGATGGGACCACCGGCGGCTGAGCCACGCCCTGGGTCATGGAGCCAACCGCTGCTAGCAATAGCCTTGATTTCACTTGCTTGTAGACAGGTTTGTTGTGACGTGTTACGAATCATGTACGTGTGTAGCTTGTCTGTGCATCACAGGGCTACGCCAGTGAGCTCAGCCCCGCCTACCTGTTGCAACGAAGACGTTTTCTCCGATACCCCGCACCTCCACGCTGTGTGTGATGGTCTGGTGGAGGCACCTGCCACACAGATCCACAAGCTGCTTACGCTCGCCTTCAGTGAGCACGGCTTCAACTGCGGATGCTACGCTGCTGTCGGCTCCGAGCGTCCCAGAGGCCCACACCTCGGGTGTTGCGTTGGTTAACGACACCCCCGACCGAGCTAGCAGGGGGCCTTTGTGATCTACGAGAACAAGCTTTTCGCTCGAAACAGCTGTAGTGTCTTTGGCTTGCAACGCTGTTTCGTAGAGCGTACGCTGCACCGATGGTGCCTGTTGGGCTTGTAGCGAACCCAGCTGGTGATCGCTCACCGGCATGTGTATGGAAAGCATTGTATGTATGACATATATGTTTACTAATAGCGACAGGGCGAGAGGCAGGTGCGTAGTCCAGTTCCATGCCAAGTTTCGAGCTTGCGAGCGGGACCCCAGCATCATGGCGCCAGCGAGGCTTGAAACGTAGTCACTGTGTTAGGTGTGTGTGGCATTGCTGAGGTGAGGTCGCCTGAGCGCTAGGAACAAAGTAGGGTGGCCTTGGTAGAGACCGTTGCTGCATGGGACGAGGACTCCCTTGGTCGGCTTCCCTCGTTACCGTACCGCATTCAACCCTGAAGGCTGGAACCAAGCTGCCGGCCTAGATCAAGCCTTTAGTGGGGCCCTGCACCTGGCACTGCAGCGCCTGGACCAAAGACAACAGGCGACCAACAGGTAGGGACGAACAGGGAGGATCGAGGAAGCAGGGGACCTGACGGCCTGAGCGGGTACCTGCAACCTGCCTTCAGGACAGCAGCGACGCCAGCACCCAGCTCTCGTTCTGAACCCAGTAACTGGCAGCTGGCTCCATGGTAAGCACTGAACTACAGGAACATATTACTGTCCACGGCGTCTCGGTTCTTACACATGGTCCCCCAGCTGGCAAGTCAAGGGGTCTCTGTTAGGCCAGTGTACCGGTAGGAAGTCGCTTGTCAAGACTCCTTGGGCCGCAATCTGCCACCACCCCCAGGCGACCCCCACGCAGCCCCAACAGTGTCTTAAAAGTGCACATGCAAAGGACACGCAGTTTCCTTTCACATGCTCCCCCACTCTATAAACCCCATCGCACCAACAACGGCACAATCACGGCTACCGGTATGTACCACGCTTCTATCAATGCGCCGTGCCTACTGCAGCCTACTGCGGCCGCGTCTGGAACACGTGCAGCGTTACGCTGTCGCCCGCCACCACCACGCCGCCCTCGATGTCCTGCGGCACCCCGCCCATGGCCTTCTCAATGGCCCAACCCGCGGCAGCCATCTGCTGCACCACGCCCCGCCGCCAGTCCGCGTCCGAGCTCATGCGCTGCTGCCCGTAGTCCACCTCACGCTCGATCAGGGCGCCACGGCGGGCGCCGCTGGGGGCTGCTGGAGTGTCGGTGCTGGCGGCGGCGGCAGCGCCGCTACCGTAGGCCGCGAACGATGCCACAGGCTTGCCTGCGTTCACGGCACATGGTCGCGGATGAACGCCCAATCACCTTGCAACGGAAAGCGTCTGCTTCGAAGCTTCTGAATGCAAGCGCGGTACGTGGCCTTCCTTGCTTACTGCCTTGCGTCTTATGTGAGACGCGGATAGCAGCAGGTGGTCCGCTCTATACCATTGTTCCCATGGTACGCACGGGGCGCGCGCGCGCACCTTTCGTGGGCAGCACCAGCGCCGTGGAGAAGTTGGCGAAGGCCAGGGTGGTCACCGCGCTGTCGGCACGTGCCACCTCGAACCGCCACGGCGTGCCACGAGTGCCTGCGGGGGCGTGCACGCCACTCCCTTGCACTCGCCAGTACACCACTCAGCCACCATAGTACTTGTTGGCGACAGAAGGATTCGAAAGCTACACCTGACGCATGCTGCACGGCAGGCATGCTTAAGCAACACCGAGATGAGGATTGTGCTTCAGCTCACCGCTGGCCAGCGTCTCCCCCTGCCCCGGCGCCACCTCCGCCAGCAGCACGCCCGTGTTGCCGTCCCGCGGCCGCGCCGTGTGCAGCACGAAGCTGAGGTCGGGCGCAACCAGCTCCATCACCAGCGCCGCCATGCGGGCAGAGGACTGGGACACGCCCGCAGACCTGCGGGACGGAAGGGCAATGAGTGGGGGCATACCGGCAAGAGCTCACCAGGCGTGTTACGGGTCTGGTCTAAAACCCGCAACCCCGAGCAAGCAGACACAAGCATGTCACGAGACAATGGGACTGCGGGTGACACGACAATAGGGCTGAAGTGTAGCAGCGGTGCGCCGCTCACCTCCTGCTAAGCACGGCGCGCCGCGTGAAGAGCGACGCCCACACGTCCGCCAGCGCCGCCGCCACCGCCGCCGCGTCGTCCGCCGCCACGCCCACCACGCTCTCGTACAGCCCCGCCGCCGCCATGCCCGCCAGGTCCTCTACGTTGGCGGAGGAGCGCACCGCCAGCAGCGTGCCGCCGCCGCCGGAGGACGTGGTGGCGGTGGTGGCTGTGGCGGTGGCGGTGCTGCCCGAGGATGCAGCCTTGGGCGCGGGGGCAGCGGCCAGCACGGCCTGCACCTGCAGGCAGGATAGCACGCGTGCAGAAGGGTGGAAGGTACCTTTTTGTCGATTGCCGCACTTGAGCGTGGCGGTGAATGCCAGAAGGTGTTTACAACGGCTCAAATGTAACCGTGTTTGCAAACCCAGTGGACAGCCGTCAGCGTGAGCCAGCATGTTGTAACAGCAGCGATCAGAGACCCAATTAGGATACCTTCGCCCCACTCCTTAATAATAAGGGAGGAGTTATCTGGCATGTCTATTGGCCCTGTAGGCTTACCTGCTGCACCAGCCCTGCCGGCAGGGTGATGCCCGACAGCAGCGCCCGCATCTCGTTGCAGGCCGTCTCCAGCTCCTCCCCGGTAACCGCACCATCGTCCAGCTTCTTTAGCAGCTGCTCGTAGCGCGCCTTCTGCCCCGCCGCCTCCACCACCGCCTCCATGACGCCAAACGGCACCACCACGCCCCGGGGCGTGCGGAAGCTGCCCCCGCTGGACGCCGCCAGGTTTGCCAACGCAGCGCACTTGGCTGCCTTCGACCCGCACGTGGACGCTGCCGCCTTGTCCAGAGGCACCACAGCGTCAGCCCACTTGCCGCTCTTCACCGCGGCCGCAACAGCGGAGAGCGCTGCTGCGTCCGGCGCCGACGAGGCCACGGAGGGCGCGGGCTGCTGCTGCTCCTTTGGCTGGCCCGCGGTGGCCGCGGCGGGCTTGGCGGACGGCGCGGCGGCCGAGGCCTCCCGCACGGTCACACCGCAGTCGGCCGGAGCCGTCAGTGTGACACGGCGGCCCATGAGCGGCCGCAGCACGCGGTTGGCCGTGTCCTCGTCGTCGCATGTGGCAAACGTCACCTGCATCAAAAGGGCATATGTAGCCACGTAAGGCCAGTAGCGAGCTGCTGCTACTGGGCGGACACAAAACAGAGGCGCCAGGCGCCCCTGCCACCGCACACGGGACGGCCTTTAGGCGAGCTCCATACCCCCGAGAGCAACGAGCTTCCGGCTCCAGGGCCCCGGTGGGGCCGGAAGCTCCCCCGTGTCTACACGGCCCCACGCCTCAGTCGCACCTTGTCCTGGCGGGCCCGCACGCCCAGGTGGCTTAGGTGCGGCAGCTCCTGCAGCAGCACCACGCCGCGCAGCCGGGGGCCCAGCGGCCCCAGCTCCTCGTCGCCGTCCGCGCGCCGCACCACCAGGATCACGCCGTCGTCGCCCGACGGGTGCGAGCCGTTGCCGTTACCGTTACCGTTGCCGTTGGAGGGCGCGGCCAGGGCGGCGGGGTCCAGCTGCTGCGCCTCGCGCAGCACACCCGTGACCTCGCCTGCAAGGCAGCCGAGGGCATGGCAAGTGGTTCTGGACGTACCGATACTGCGTGCCCATGTACGTGCTGAACAGGTACATGACACCGTTGCAGCACAGAGCCATGGCCACGTGTCGGGTAAGCGGCGCACGCCTGGGCAAGTGCCCAAAGGCGCTGACATGTGCGTGGGCTTGAGGAGGCTGCAAGGTGTCTGGCACGGTGGCTGTGTCCTGCCCTGCCCTGCCCCGCGCGACCCACCCGGCACCAGCACGTCCCACGGCTCCTGCCCCGCCGCCGCCCTCAGCGCGCGCGCCATCATGGCCGCCAGCTTGGACACCTGGAACGCAACGCTGGCGCGCACCTCCGCCTCTGCGAGGGCGAAGAGCAGGGCCACACGTGTGTAATCTTGACGGTAAGGCAAGCCACCCGCGCCAAAGAGCCAGCTGGACTAGGGAGTGTTGTGGGTCACTACTGCAAGGTCGGTAGTTGTGCACGGCGTTACGGACCGCGATCGCCCACCTGCGAAGATGGCGCCCATGTGCTCCGGCAGGCCCAGCGCGCGGCCCAGGGCCGCCGCCGGCCTGCCGTACACGTCCGTGACCGCCTCGCCGTACTCGGAGGCGATGCGCAGGGCGCGCTCCAGGGAGGCCTTGCCGCGCAGCGCGCACTCCTTGGTCTCCGTCTGTGTGCCAAAGGGAAGCGGCACGGCAGCAAACACTGTGAGAACGGCTGGGTCAGCAAGGGAAGGACCCCCTTCCTCCGAGGGCTGCTATGGGAGCTGCCGTGCTAAGACGCGCCCGCCCGCGTGGGCTTTGACTTTCGGTTCTCGCACGCACCAGCGGCGCCGTGGCGTGCCACCTCTGCAGCTCGCCCTCCAGCACCAGCAGCTCCCGCATGGCGAACTGCGACAGCCCCATGTGCCGCAGACCCGACGTCAGGGCCGCCAGCGGCAGCGCCCACTGCGAGTTGCCCGCCTTGGCCAGCTTCACGGGGGCGCCCTGGTGGGGGTCAGCAGGGGACATACGACCTGGTAATCATTGCAAGCACGCGTCAGGTTCACGGGGCCGCCCTGGCGGAAAGGGACCGGAGCAATGATGGCACACAAGCGTCAAGTCGACACGGGCGCCAGGCAGAGAGCAAGCACCGTAGCGCACGCAGCGGCTGCCGGGATGACCACGTGCGCCCCCTGTTGGTAGTTGCCGTGCGCCATGAGCAGCTCACAGCCTTGCGCCCAGTCCCACGTGGGGGGCACTGGCCCCTGCACGCGCCTTGCTCTTAAAGTTCCCACCTGGTCCTCCAGCTGGCCGATGATCCTGCTCAGCACCACGAACGAGTACTCCTCCAGCCGGATGTCCGCCAGGCGCCAGCGCTGCCGCATGGACAGCACCTCGTCCGTCACGTCGTTGCGCAGCCCCGCGACCAGGGAAGCCACGTAGAAGCTGCGCGCCTGCGGGGGAGACAGGGAGCGGGTGGCATCCAAAATTGGCTTTTGCTCTGCGCCTGCGTGTGTGCAGCCGCCCTCGTCCGCTGCCGAGCTGCACTGCTGCTTAGTGGCAGCGAAAAACATAGCACCCCTAGGTATGACAGCATAGCGCCAACGATACGCAGGCTTTTACCCATGCCATTACGGCAGCCCTGCTTATGTCTCCCGATTCCGAACACCATATAAGGATTCTGCGCTGCCCCAACGCCTTTGGCCACCCCGCAGCCATGCGCGTCGGCATCAGGCCACGACCCAACACAGCGCCGAGTCGCTGCGTGCTGGCCCATGTTATCTTTGTTAACAACGCTTCCCTGTTGCCCGCCCCCATGCCCGCTCCCACCTGCCCCTGGCCCCCAGTAACGACCCCCCTGCGACGCCCGCCCCCACCTGCGTGGCGGCGGTGAGCAGCGCCATGAGGTCCTCCAGCTTGGCGCCCTCGCCCGCAGCCTCCGCGCGCGCCTTGGCGTTGAGCAGCTGCCGCACCGCCGCAGAGTGCGAATCGTCCAGCGCCGGCAGGGTGCCCTCCAGCAGCTCAACCAGGCCTTGGGGGCCAGGATAGGGTGGGGTGCAACGCGTGTAATATTAAACAGGCTGGCCGTTGGGTGGGACAAGCCGCGCTGGGCATTGGGCATGGTGCCCAGCAGCTCAACCAGGCCTTGGGGCGGAAGAGGCGAGGTAGGACGGGTGCAACCAGGTGTAAGCCTGGCCGTCGTATACGCCGTACTTGGCAGTGGGCATGCTGCCCTTTTCCAGCACCACCACCGTGGTTGGGGGCCTCAAAGCATTCATGGTGATGTGGGTCGGGACCGCAACTCTTAAGTGCATATGCACCACGAGCCGCAGGGCCCTCCAGCCAATTTCAAACGCCAGGGGAAACAGCACGGGTGGGCGCATGTGACGTGGATCAGGTTGGGACGACGCTAGAATCGTGTACAGGTTCCACCGGCCAGGGGGTGCGGCATTCGCCGTCGGCACGGCGCTGTAATGCAGGTCTGCCTACACCGTGCCAGAGCGCTGCCGTAACGCCCGCAAACGTGCGCCAGCCAACCCCCACATGCTTACCCGATGCGTTGAAGAACTCCCTCAGCTCCTTTGTGAACACCTTGAATTCCTCGATGAACGCCTCGCTGTAGGTGCCGGCCGGCACGGAGGTGATGCGCTGCAGCATGCGCTCCGTGGCCACCAGGTCCTCGGGGCCTGGGGCCAGGACGGGGAACAAGGTACGAGTAAACGCGAGGAAGTAGTAAGTTGTAGTGGAGCGGGAGGTTTGAGAGAAGGCTCAGGGTCCGCGTCCGGGGCTAGTACAGCAGTGCATTACCGGGGCACAAGTTGCAGCCCCCGGCCCTAATGCGCGCACGGTTATTTGGTCCGGCACCCGGGCGTACCTGCGCTGCGGTGCAGCTTGTTCTGCAGCGTGTGCTTGATCTCGTCCTGCGGGAGACAGCAAGGGCCGTGTCCACCGTCAGCGCCGACGGAACAAGTGCACTCTTGTTGCAAGTCAGCGTTACGCAGTAGACCATCTCCATGAGACCCTCACAACGCAATGCGTTAGGCAGTACAGGTAATGCACACGCGTCCGGCAGCCTCGGTCAGCCGGGTGCAAGCCGCCGGCCCACCTTGAGGTCCTTGGGGATGTCGTTGCGGTGCGCGATGTCGCGGATGCGCGTGAGCGGCGTGCTGACGCGGAACTCGCCGCTGAAGGACGGCAGCCGCGTGTGCATGCGGCGGGCCGCCAGGATGAGCCGCTCGGCGGCGCGGTCGCGGGAGCCGCCGCCGCGCGTGGCGTCGCCGATGACCCACTCCAGGGACCTGGGGCAAAGTAGACACGGACCCCGGGGGCACATGCCGCGTCAGCGCCACCATCCGAGCGGACCCCAAGGCGCCTCGTGACCCTACTCCTTTTGCCGGCTGTCAAAGCAAGCAGTCCACAACGTTGGACCGTATCCCTAGCTTCTTGGGAGCAGCGTTGTTGAGTGTGGTACCTATGTCCGTGCCGAGGCCCGCACCTGAACATGGCGAGCGCCAGGTTGGCGTGGTGGTTGGGCCGGTAGTGGCTGCCGCTCTCCACGCACGGCAGCGCGCCCGTGTTGATCCACGTGGCGTATACGTACAGGTGCGCCAGCTCCGGCACGCGCGGCCGGCAGGCGGGCGGCTCGTCCACCAGCAGCCGCTTCTGCAGGCCCAGCTTCTTCAGCCAGCTGCACGACCGGACCGGACCGGGAGGCAACAGCTCAGCAGCAGCAGCAGCAGGCAGGTGTTACAACAGGCTGTTCCAACGTGCAGCAGGGTAGCACCCCTCTTGGTCGGCTGGGTTCGGGTGCGCTTAGGGGGCTGATGCTTGGGGATTTGCCCAGGTCATCCGCAGGCAGTCAGTTCTCCTACTGGTCCTGTAGGCAGGGCGTGCAAGGTAAAGGGCAGAAGAGGGTGCACGCCCAGCCCCCAACAGACCCCACCTGGACGACTCCTTGTCGCCGTTCACCAGAGCCAGCGCCACACCCTGAGGCAGACAATCCAGGGACGCAGCCCCGAGCATTTGCACACGAGCGTCAGCATGCGCACACCTTCACACCGCGCTAGCGGCGAGCATGAACACCAAGATCCCGCATGGTAGATACCGCATGGTAGACACCGCATGGTAGACAGAGCTGGACCCCGGACAGATTGGGTGCACAGGCCACTTTGGCACGAGGGGCTTTGCGAAGGACGCACCGCGCTGGCGCCGCCCAACCCACTGCACATGCGCACGTTCCCCACCTGCAGGCCCTCCGTGTTCCAGGTGCCCTGCCGCGACCCGTCGTCCTTCTTGCGGCTGCGCACGAACTCGGGCTCAGCGCCCACCCAGGCGCCGCGGGCTGTGGCGTCCTCCTCCAGGGCGGACTTGGCCAGCGTGGAGCTGCGGAGGAGGGGGGCAGAGGAGCGGTGATGCAGCAGAGATACAGATCCAGCAGGATATACGCATACGGTATAGGATTTGCTGCATGCAGGTCCAACGGCGATGGGGGCTTGCGCGGAGGCATGGACAGTGTGCGGGCTGTTGCCAGCGCACCTGCCCGTTCCGTTGCTGCTGCTGTCGGCGTCGGTCGAAGCCCCATCCCGAGACGCGGTAGCAGCTGCAGCGGCGGCCTGCACAGGGACAGGCACAGCACCTGTCACGCAGCGTGGCGATGTATAAGCCGGCACAGACAGGCCAAAATAACAGGTACAAGCACGTCTGTTGTCTTCTGAACGCCGATGCAGCCCAACACCTGCTGCCAAGCCGACGCGGTATCCATGGCAAGCACACGCACACGCGGCCCACCTGCGCAGGCGCGCCGTTGCTGCTGCTGGCCCCCGCAGCCGTGGGCGCCTGGGGCTGGCCCATGGGGAAGGCGTCCACCTTCATGTCCCCCGGGCGGCCCCATTGGCACGTCACCGTCAGCCCGAAGTCGGGTCCCAAGATCTGTTATCAAGATTTGGCGGGCGACGAGCATATCCGTGCGTTAGTGGTTAAGCGCTGAGGCTTTGGGAAAGGGGTTCCGCTTCTAGCGCCTCAGGGCCCCCAAGCTGAATTCCCGGGAGTCTGATAGGTGTGCAGACGACCCTGGCCAGGGCGGAAAGGGCCCCAAGGGCCAAGGGCTGCAAGAACCCTGTCGGATATGACGCCATGCACACTGGTGCGGATGATGCGAATGCTGCTGTGTGGGACAAACAACGGTGCCGCAGCACTGACCTTGAACTTGCGGTTGTCGCCGTCCTCCCATTTGACCTCGTCCTGTTCCTTGACGCGCACCACCTGGGGGCAGTTGCCAGGCGGGGGCCATCACGTCTTGGCGGCAACATTTGTTTGAGCAGCCCTTCGGAAGAAGCCCGTCGTCCGCGGCATGCAGTGGTTCCCGGGTAGGATTCTCAACGCAAGCTAAATAAGTGGATCCGGTAGGCGGCACAGTGGAACACGTGCAGGGTGTCAGGGCAGGAAGGCGACCGACATGGGGCCAGGACAGTGTGCAATCATACATGAATGGTACCAGACCACCAGCACCACCACCACGCCTTGTATTGTGTTGCTCCAAGCACGTGTGTCGTATGTTCGCGGGCTATTGCAGGTCATCGCTTCCAAGCATGGGGGCAGCTGATACCAACCAAGGGAGTCCCCCTGCACCGACCAGTTGCCCTCCAGTGCCGCACCGCTGTGCGTTGATGCACTTTGCATCGTAGACTGCCTATCAACCAGTCCCACCTTGAAGTCGACCTCCGCTCCGACGGGAACCCTTGCCTCGGCTTTCCACACGTTTCCGTCCGTCCAGCACATGTCCATTCCCTTCTTGGGGTCCCAGCTACCCATGAATGACTGGTTTCCAACAAGTCGAAGAGTCTCTCCAAAGTCCACCTACAGTCAGAGATCGCTTCCATGTCTGCTGACCTGGTAAAAGCGGCACCAGCCAGCGAATTGGTACCCGAAGGGCCTGGGTGGTCTCCCAGATGACAGCCTACCTTGCACTTCATGTTAATGGTCACCGGAACCGAGCTACCTCCGTGGGCCTGAACGCAGCGAACCACGTTTCAAAGCGTCATGGCCGCCAGTTGACGGAACTCCAAGGCGCTAGATCAAGCTGTACTTACCATAACAACAGGGTAACCTGTCCTACAGCGCCTAATTGCTGCCACATGGAGTCCGGTGCATTGCCGCGGCGTGGCTTGCCGCAACACGCTGCGGTGTTGCATCCTCTCGGAGAAAGCCTAGGCGATGCGTGTACCCAGTGATGATCACTTCCGGCAGTCAACAAAATCGAATATATGTTTAAACAATTCGTGTTGGAATGGCTGCTGCGCGAAAAGGTAAGGGTCTATGAACAAGGGGCCTATTTGCACCCTCACGGTTTGTACCCAAGGAGCGTGATTGCAATGCTCAAGTGGCAGTGTCCTGTGTCCTGGGGCGTCAGCACAGCATGATAAAGCATCAGCCATGCCCATGAGCTCATTGGCGCTGGAACTAGATGGGGGATGACGGGGACTATGCATGGGACTTCAGTTGAAGCGTCGAAGGGCCCTTCTCTTCACCACGAACGGAAAATCACTGAATTTTCAAAATATAATCCTCTGGTACTACCTAACAGTGTTACGGGCTCACCATGCGGTGGCACTGCTGCTGCAACACCATTTTGACAGGTACTCAGCGAGCGCAACACAACAGCCTTTCTACATGTAGATAATCAAGCGATTATATAGGCATGGAAAAGCTCCACGGCTCCTATATTATCCGCGCCTGTGCCGAACCGCGAATCGTGTTGTGGCCCGCTCCAACGCGTTGTCGGCGACTGGCATACACACCGTACAGGAAACGTACGAACCAGTGTCAGGGCCGATATAACTTGCTGGTCCAAACATGCGCAAGTTTGGGCCAGCCGCCCTCGCCACCAGTGCAACACCCTAGCACCCCAGATAGAGGGGCTGCAGAACCAGGCCTGGTCCGGCGGACAGGACCAGACGCGGTGGACGGATTCCCTCAGCAGGAACAGGAGCGGAGGGAGCAGCAGCTGCTGCCGCAGCGGAATGCACGCGTGCCCCTCCCCATTGCGCCTGTGCCGCGCTTTGGCACTTGCGTCCAGGTGCCGCACCAGACCTTCCTGGACCTGGGCGCCTCCCCTGATCGCTTCTGGAAGCTGGTGCAGAAGCTGGTCCCCCAGGCCGAGCACCGCGACACAGCCATTCTGCTTGCGTGCTTGGAGTCTGTCTACCAGGTACGTGGGGTAGGGTTACCGGGCACAGTGCTTCAGCAGCTCGGACTCGTGCATGGCACACATGACTAGATGCGCACACCCTTTTGCTGTAGCTGCCACGAGACTGAGCATGCGAAGGCGCCATCTCACACCGCTGACACTGCCCCTGTGCAGGCGGAGTACCAGCAGCACGCGGGGGAGGCCATCTCTGCCCTGGCCGCCGCCAACCGGGCCCACGTGCGGCCGGACGGCAGCGTAGACCTTGACGAAGGGGAGGCGGTACGGGACACAATCCCCACACCTGGGGCCCAGGATAGCAACGGCACCAGCTTGCCAGGTGCGGAGGCGGCCATCACACCCGCCACCGCCACGGGGTCTGCTGCAACGGCCCTGGGGTCAGACACGCAGGCCCCTGGAACGCTGCCTGTGGGCGCACAGGCTGTAGAAACCGAGAGCCCAGGGGACACCTCGTCTGCGTCCCAGGCGGGACAAGGAAACCCAGCCATGCGCTTTGCAAGCGCAGCAGCTGCGGCAGCAGCGACAGCAGCCTCCGCGGCGTCTGCCGCCGCCGCGGCCTTCGAGGCGACCGGCAGTCCCGCCGCCGCGGCGGCAGCGGCGGCTGCGGCAGCAGGCGGTCCGGACGCGCGGCCTGCGGCGGAGGACGGGCCGCCCTCGCTGCTGCCGCCCCCGCCGCTGACGGCCGCGGAGCTGGACGAGGAGGCGCTCCGGCGGCTGCTGGCGCTGGCCCGGCGCGCGGGCTACACGCCGCTGACGCTGCGCGACGTGCAGCTGGCGGACAGCCTCAACGCGGACTACCTGTCGCAGCTGTTCATCAAGGGAGGCACGGGCAGGCTGGACAGCGCGTTCGTGCAGGTGAGCAGTGGACGTTGCATCTTCGCATGCAGCTTGTCCCGTCGCCGACAGGGGACCCGCGGTTCGTCCCAGCTGTGGCTGCGGTGCCTTTGTGCAGGCATGTTTGCTGCCCTGTAGCATGATGGGAATTGTACAGACGGCCTGTTAACTGTTTTGGCGTTATGCCAGTAGCAGTACTTCGTCGTTGGATATAACGTCCGTTGCCCCTTCGTGCAGGACTGCGTGGAGCCGTCGCTGCCCGCCGAGGCGCGGTCCGTGCTGCTGCTGCAGCGCGGCTACGGGCGCGAGGTGCAGGCGGGGCGGCTGCTGCTGCAGAAGCTGGACTACCTGCAGACCCTGGTGGTGGGCCAGGCGCACACCCTGCTGTCGGGCGCGGCGGCGGGGCTCGGGGCTGCGCTGTTCGGCACGCTGGAGTATGGCCCTAGCACAGCGATAGCGGCGGCAGCAGCAGCAGCAACGCAGGCAGGACCTGCACCTACCGCAGGGGAGCTGTTAGCTGCCAGCCGCACTTTCACTACTACCCTAGGCCAAGGGCAACCAACCGAGGGCAATGGTGTGAATGGCCAGCCGGCGGAGGATACGCAGGGCCAGGGTGGCCGGGTTGGTGACGGGGTGCAGCAGCAGCGCGCGCAGCTGCAGCAGGCGGGTGCGCAGGACCCGGACAGGCCTGCGGAGCGGCGGCAGTGGGACGCCATGCGCAGCGAGGACGGCCTGATGCTGGACGAGTCGCTGGCGGCCACTGCTATGACCGCGGTGGCGGTGGCGGTGGCGGCGGTGGCGGACGTGGCGCTGCGGCCAGCGCAGCGGGGGGCCAGCGGGGGGCGAGACATGCCGTCGGGAGACAGACATGAGTTGGGGGAGGCCACCTTAGACTTCGCCGAGCCCTCAGCAGCGTCGCCAAACCGCGTTGCAGTTGAGGTGGTGAGGCATGGGTCCCGTCATGGGGTTCAGAACCCCTTCGTGAGCAACAACCATGGCGCTTCACGGCCGGTCGCAGCCGGTACGGCAGCTGTGGGCAACCCCTCAGACTGCGGTGGCGAAGCACAAGCAGAGAGGTCGTACGAAGGCATAACGGCAGCACCACCACAACGCTATACAAGCGCAAGCCCACGCGGGGCCTCGGAGCTTGCTGGAGATGGTTCTCCATCATCCGTCCGCCAGAGTGGTAATGAGCAGCTATCCTCTGCGGGAGGCGGCAGTCAGGGGCACTCGCAGTGCGAAATTGGCTCCTGCCCACAGGGCCGCGCGCCCAGCAACGGGTCTGGGTCCTATGCCCTCACGGACAGCAGCAGCCCACCGCGGACGGACACCAGCTCGGGTGCTGGGCAGCGGGGCCCTCCAGCCGCTGGGCCGCTGGGGACAGCCGCACCTGCTGTGGAAGCAGGAGCACCGGGACAGCCCTTTAGCCCAGGGCTCGTGACCCAAACACCAGAGCTGGCACTCGCTGAGCAGGAGGACTCGGACTCGTACTGGTCCGCAGGCTTGAAGCGTGAGTCGCCGGCCCTGCAGACCATATGCACGTAGCCTCATCGGCATGCAGTGTCTCCTGCACTTTTGCACTTGGCTGTTGCGGGCCGCTTGCTTGGCCACCTGCTCCTCCTATGCGTGGGTCGCCTGACGTCCGGACCACGTGCACGTTGTGCATCGCTGGCATGTTGTTCCCTCCTCCTTTGCACTTGACTAGCGACATATCTGGGCGCTCGCTCTCCCTCGCCTCTGCCCAGATCGCATGCACAGTAGTGCACGACACGTCTTTCTACGTGAGCGGACAGCGCGTGCTCGCCGCCTCACACACGCAAAGGTCCCTGCACCACATCCTTGTCCTCCCACCAAGATGTGTGTGCGCTGTGCCGCTGCCCACACAGGCGTGTACTCGGTGCTGTCCGACTGGGGCCTGGTGCCGCGCACCGACATCCTGCCGCTCACGGCCTTCAACCAGCACTTCCCGGTGCGCGAGCGGCCTGGGCGCCCCCCGCTGTACATCTGCAAGGTGTCGCTGGGGGACGCGCTGGGCGGCGCGGAGTGGCTGCGCAGCGGCGCGCGGGGCCTGGTGGACGGCCTGCTGCGGGAGGTGCAGCTGCAGGTGGGGAAACGTAGCATCCATGGGGATGGTGTAGTATCGTAGCAGCCAGGTGGGGAGGTAAGACATACGGTAGCTCGGATGAGCGTCCCGACGGGCTGTAGTCCTCTGTCCCAGCCTGTGTAACTGTGCTGTTCGTGTCGTGTTATTGGTGGGCTCTGTGATGGCACAGGCGGGGTTGCCCTAGCCATTGTTGGGAGGGGGGCCAATGCGCACTCATGATGTCAAAAAAAAGCGGTGTCTGTTTCCCGGACTGGCGCATTCCTCGCAGGAGCCCACGTACCGTGAGGTGCTGGTGGTGTACCGCGCGGCGCACAACCGCATGGCCCCGGCCCGCCAGCGGCGGCACAGGTCCGACGACGAGGAGCTTGGGGCGGATGGGAGGCCCGGCTCTGCAGGCGCCGACAGCCGCCCGGACGCAGGCGAGGGTGGGCAGCAGGGGCAGCAGCAGGAGCAGCAGGGCCGGAGGCGACGGCGGCGGCGATCCCGGGGTTTCCGGTCCGGCTGGCTGCGGCGGTTATTCTTGGGGCAGCCGGAGGAGGAGGTGGCGGTGCGGCGGCCAACGGTCCAGCTGAGGATTTATCGTGACATACCGGTGCGTGGCATAACCTTCGGCAGCCTTCATTCGCTGCAAGCAGGGAAGAGCCCCTGAAGCGCGCTTTTTTGACTACCGCTTGTGGCTGCACATAAGGGAGCGAGGGGCTCACCTGTAACGTCCTTGCACCTCTTTGTGCTGCCCCCCAGCTGCCCTCCTGGAAGGTGGTGTTGCCGGAGAAGCTGCTGCAGTTCCGCCCCCTGGACCTGCTGCGGGTCGACCTCTTCGCTGTGGCCGGTTTGGCCGGTCTGGCGGCCCAGGTGGGTTACAACGCTTAAAAGGGACTGGAGACAGCGGCCGTGAAAGCAGGGTCACCTCAAGTGTCTGAAAGGTTGTTGCTGGAGTATCACACAGCTTATGACTGCAACCCAGCACCCCCGACACGGCCTGCTTCCTGTGCATACCGGTATCCGTCACGCCGTGCAGGCCTGCGAGGCTAACTGGCTGCACACACCGTTTGTAAGTGTGTTTTGTCTTGATGTCTCTTACGACCGTGCCGCAGGCCCGCTATGACAACTGGCTGGTCAACGTGGTGACCATCGGCTCGGCGGTGGCGCTGCTGGTGCGCATCGTGCTGGGCTACCAGCGCATGGCGGACAGGTGGGGGTGACCACAGTTGGTCAAGGCAAACACGGAACCAGAAACCAGTCGCGCAGACAGGTAGGGGGCCGGGGCACATGCCTGGGGCTTCTTGGTACTAAGCGGGGCTGACAGGTGGGGGCCGGCCGGTACCAGCACGTGAGCCATGCACGAAGTCCAGGTGCTAACGGCCCTGAGGCAGTGCAATCGTGTGCCACCGATCCGTGGCAGTCCGCCATCAAACCAAGCAACCGCCTCTTGCTGCAGGGGTCTGCACCTCATCACCCAGGCTGTGAACAGGGCCTTACTTGCCATTTACCTGTTTCATTGCTGGAGCACGCCGGCAACGGCACTCGTCGGCTGTACTGTTGCCGCGGGGGCGAGCAGGCAAGGCGTCCCGTAAGCCCGCTCTCTAACCCGCCCCCGCATCCCCCGATCCCTCCTAGGTTCCGCTCCGTGGTGAACGAGCTGCTGGCGGAGAAGGCGCTGGCGGGCCAGGAGGGCGCAGTGGAGGCGCTGGCCATGGTGGCGGCGCAGCAGCAGGTGGGGGTCCGGTGCACCGTCCAGGCGCAATGAGATAGCAGGTCCTGTCCCGACGTCAACTCTAGACTCGTAAGCCGTAACAGCTCAGCGCCTCCTGTCACCTCGGGCACCCAGTTGCCGCCTCAATCGTGCTTGTGGAGTGTCAGTGCCAATCGCTCGAATGAAGGGAACTGGTGAAGTTGGCTGGTAGCCATATGCTCTGTGTTCATGCGCATTGGACCCTTGCGTGCTACAGGTGCGGCAGGCTGCGCTGGCATACGTGCTGCTGCTGCACCATAGTGACCTGGGCGGCCAGGAGCAGCAGCAGCAGCAGCAGCAGCCTGGCGGGTCCCCTGAGCAGGGTGTTGCAGACGGCCTGGCAGGGGCGGAGCGCACTCCTGACGCGCCGGCTGTGGCGACAACCGCTGAAGTGCAGGTGAGTGGGTGAACCTGCGTATGGCTCGGTGTTGGGCCTGATGTCCTCTTGAGAGGCAAGCGTGTAGGCGCGACGAGAGGCTTACGGTGCTGCCACCCTGCACCAAGTGTCGCTGACCCGCAGTGCCCCTTGCATTTGTGGTGCTGCAATCTGCAGGAACTCGCGGAGTGGGTCCTGGCGTACCATGCCAACATCAGGGTAAGTGACAACAACAGTTGTTGCAGGCTCGCTGGCCTGCTTAGCGCTGTGGGGCTTGCGCCCATAGTGCTGCCATGGCAGCACCCAAGCGGTGCCGAGCGCCGTACCCGCCCTGCTGTGAGCCTGTAATCACACGCACTGTTTGGGCGCTCTACTACCGTAACCATCCTGATGCAACCGCCGCGCTCGCCGTGCCCAGGTCCGCTTCAACGCCTGCCAGGCGCTGCACGAGCTGCAGCGGCTGGGCCTGGTGGTGCGCGTGACGGCGGCGGCAACAGCAGCAGCAGCAGCAGCAGCCACCTCTGCGCCCCTGTCGCAGTCGCACGCGCATGCCAGTGGCTGCGACGTGAGCGGCCTACACGCCGGGGGCTGCCACGGGGTTGCGGTACCACCGCAGGAGGTCTTCCCGCAGGCAGCAGGCGATGGCAAGGCTGCTGGGTGCGCCGGGTGCGGGTTGACGGGGCTGGGTCCGGGGTGCATGGAGGACCCGGTGTTGGGGTGCGACGGGCACGACGGGTGCGAGTGCGGGGGCGGTGTGTGGTGGGCGGCGGTGCCGCTGCGGGACGCGGTGCCGGTGGTGGAGGACCATTGGGCGGGGCTGCTGTGGCGGCGGGTGGATACCATCTTGCGGCAACGGGACGAGGCGTGAAGGGCGTGTGCGCTAGCGGAGGGATGCAAGAGAAGGATGCGTGTGGTGGTGAAAAGGCAGGTTTCATTACCATTACCTTCGCAGTACTGATGGAGAGGGGCAGGGCGTAGAGTAGACAGAGCAGGGCAGCTTACGTATGTGGACCTTGCTGTTGTTTGAGTGACCCTTGGGTACGTGTGTGAGTTTGGTTCGTAGAGGATGCGCCATTGCGTGCCTTTTGCCCGCACTGCATTTGTGCTCTTGCTTGCATCACGGCTTTGTGTTTAAAAGGGTTAAGATGTGCTCTTGCTTGCAGCGCTGCAAAATCCGGTTTTAAGCACTGTCTCGGTCCCTGGTGTTAATTCCATGTGCAACGTCTGACGGTGTTCGTGTGTTAGGCTTTGCTCCGGTCCCTGGCCGTTTGTGTGCAAAGAAGCTCCTGTGCGCTGCACCATTGTTCGTGTAGACAGTGTACCGCTTGTCAGGTCATTGCTGTTTGAAGTGTTAAGTTTCCGGTCGATAAGGCCATTGCATTTAGTGGTGTGTTGAGGCTGTCCTCCTCCTTCTTGCATGGGCTTCCTCCTTCTTCTTGCGTGGACGACGTGTAGAGTAGGAACTCCTTAAATTGCAGCTGTACACTAATTAGGGTGGACCTCCAGCGCTGTGATGCCGGAGGCAGGAGGACGGTCCTAGGACGATTGGGATAAGGTGAATAGGTGGTCGGTGGAGTACAAGTTTACGGTGAGCGCTTGCGCGTGACCACGCTCGGCGCTTTGGCCTTTCAACCGTGTGTTTGCTTCATGCTGCCTCATACGGTTCGCCCGCACAGCCCTACTGCTTAATGGCATACGCTCATATTAGTTTGTTATGACGGGCCCTGTAGTCCACCGTGTCAGGGCAAGCGCTTATGCCGTACAGTAAGAAGGTAGGTTAGGTTGCCGCGGAGTGAGCACGACTCCGTTGATTCGCCTTTCCTGATAGGTGTGGTCGGGACCAGTAAGGATCGTGTGGCCACACCACCTGGATTGTAATATAAAATGCCAAAATGACAAGGCTGGTGCATGCGCAGACGTAACGGAGCAAAAGTGTACAGGAACATGTGCGCGTCCACCTACAGCTGTACTGAGTTCCTCCTTGCACAAGCCTGCACCCTATGAATCTTCAGTCTGCCGCACCACAGTGTAACACTGGTTCACACCGCGGTAGCACAGTTACTCGCGCACCGCGCATGCGGTGCTTCGGCAACAGCAACAGGGCCATAATCAAACCTTGGCGGTGTTGAAACGTGTTGAGGAAGCCATTCCGGTAGCCTACGGCACCGGCTGCCTTTCTCCAGCTGTCTCCCACGCCCAACCGGCCTACCGGTACTTATGTGACGTGCGCACGGTGTGGCACATGCTTGCATGCTCCCTCCCTCTCTTGCTGCTGTGTCTGCCGGACCCTCAGGGCGCCATGCCGACCCATGGGCCGGCGCAATCCCATTTTGGTGCACTGGACGTGTTGGGCACGTGCACAGGCTACAAGGCCTCCACAGTGTGTTGTTTACGCGCAGTGACCTGAACACTTTCGCTTTGGACTGATGCACTCATCAACGAGTATCAGCATTGGTTCGGATAGGTAAGAATGCAGGTCGAGGGCAGCACTGGGGCACCGGGCTTGACCCCATCGCAACCAACTGCGCTGCCGCACAGAGCCGCCACTATATAAGTGGTGCTAATTTTATCCCACGCGACGCGTAATCTGTTTGGTCCACGTTTGTCCGGCAGTTTCCAAGGGACACGAACGAAGAACCCTCCAGGCGATCCGCACAGGTGAAAGCGAGCCGTGCTGACATACACCAGGTCATTCTAGCACGTCGTCTCCTTCACATACATTGTACCAAATACTAGTGAAGCATTCGGACGAAAGTGCACGCCTTCTCGGCGTGCCTCTTCCTCCTTCACTTGTTAGCCTATGTCCAAACGGGCTGCTGATAGTTCCGAGGAATCCCCGTTGGCAAAAAAGCCCACAATGAGCAAGACTGGAGGCGCTGACGGGGGTGCTGGCCATGTGGAGATCGATGAGAACCTGCACTCACGGCAGCTCGCTGTCTATGGCCGCGAGGCCATGAAGCGGATGGCGACATCCTCTATTCTCATCAGTGGAGCAAACGGGCTCGGGGTTGAGATTGGTAAGCAAACGCCAGCCGAAGATCTATAGCCATGACAGCTGTCTTGTTGTCTGGGTTCGCCGGTCAAGGATTTGAAAGCTTCTTCATAATGTAGCAACATTTCGAGGAGTACGCAGCAGTGGAAGCAAGCCAGTCACGCGGGAGCTTGTGGGGGGTGACGGTTGGCGCCTGCTGGGAACGTGCCCTTCACCGTGTTGTGTCCACGCACTGCCCAACTCCATTGCCCCGCAGCCAAGAACGTCATCCTGGCGGGTGTGCGTTCGGTCACCATCCACGACACCGCGAAGGTGGCGCTGCAGGACCTGTCCGCGCAGTTCTACCTGGGAGAGCAGGTTAGGGCCTAAAGGGGGTCGGCCAGTCCACACTGCGCCACCATGACGACGGCAGTACCTCACTTGCCAGACACAGCACCGCATGAAGCTCTACCTTTGTCATTGTGCACCATCCCTGCATGCTCAGCGCTGACCCAGATGTGGGGCTGAGCTCCTGATGCATTCGGATGGGTTTGCGCGTGGTGCGCTGCCGCGCAGGACGTGGGCCGCAACCGCGCCGAGTCGTGCCGCGACAAGCTGCAGGAGCTCAACACCAGCGTGGCGGTGCACTCCGCGACGGGGGAGCTCACCGACGACTTCGTCAAGCAGTTCCAGGTGGGTCATAAGGGGCACGGGGAACTCGGGCACCGGGGCATTGTGGCAAGGTGTATGGTGAACGGTGCCAGGGAAGATGGGCCAGGGGGCGTCGCTGTGCTGCTTACACGGCTTGCCGGAGGCGGGCGCACCTACCACGTCCATTTGGGTTAAGGTGCGGCGGCAATGTTGCTAGCGTACATAGGAGTCCAAGCGGAGTAACGGTTACGTAAGCCAGTGACCCACCCAAAGCCCAACACTGCATGCAGCTGTCTTTAGGTGCCGTAAGTCGTCCTGGGGCGCCTGGAGCCCAGGTCTTTGCACTGCTGTTATGTCCCCCGCCGCCAAGTCCAAGGGCAGCGGGCACGGTACATATGCTGCGTACACCGCATTCCTACTGCACCCATCCCAGCCCGCACATTGCCGCCCTCTAAGCCCTCGTCGGCTCGTGCCGCGCACCCTACCCCAGGTGGTGGTGTGCACCTCAGCCCCCCTGGCGGAGGCCAAGCGGCTGGACGCGCTGTGCCACGCGGCGGGCATCGCCTTCATCTGGGCGGAGACGCGCGGCGTGTTCGCGCGCGTCTTCACCGACTTCGGGCCCAACTTCACCGTCTACGATGTGGACGGTGAGCCGGGGGAAGGCCCTGATTGCGGGGCAGGGGGAGGGCGTAAGGGCCAGCGTGCCCAGGTAGTAGCCCAGCGTTCAGTGCAGTGACGACGGGTGGGTAAAGCGCTGGGTAGGGCAGGGCAACGGGAGCCGGCCAGGGAACAAGGGGCGGCCTTGACGAGGGACGTCCATGTCCGCTACAGCCGGGTAGTTGCGGTTGGGGGCGCGGCCAGCATGAGGCTGCACGCGTGCTGTCTAAGCGCGCTCCCGGCCCTCCTGTGACCCAGGCGAGGAGCCCCACAGCGGCATCGTGGCGTCCGTGAGCGCTGACAACCCCGCCCTGGTCACCTGCGTGGAGGACGAGCGCCTGGAGTTCCAGGTGGGTTAACCGGGGGGACACAAAGTAATTAGTAAAGGAGGGTTGGGGGAGAGGAAACCGAGATGGGGCAGGGGTTGGGTCGTGGTGGGCGCATGCCCTGCCGAGGCTTAGGCCGGGGACCGTGCGGCTCACCATGCACCGTCTCAGCTCACGCTGTGCCTGTAGCGAAGTCCTCGTTGGAGTCATTGCGGGGAGGGGTTGCGGCTGCCCTGCCATGGGGCAGCACTTTACGAGGCTTGGCTGGATAGGGCCCTTCCAGCTCTGCGCAGCCCCACAGGGGGATTGGACGGCATGGATCGAAGTGTGTTGGAGGGCGACTGAGGACAAGACCATACAGTACAGTCGCTTCTAGTGACGATCTGGCAAGGTGCATGTGCTTGTTGTTTCTCAGGGCCGGGCCGGGCCGGACGGTTATTGCATGCGCTGGACGCGAACACACACCCTTGTGGTACATGGCCCCTTCCACCCCCATCCCACACGCAGGACGGGGAGCTGGTGCAGTTCAGCGAGGTGGTGGGCATGGACAAGCTCAACACGGCCGGGCCCTTCAAGGTCAAGAACTGCAAGGTAAGGCAGCCGGGCACGCCCCTCGCTGCTTGCGATGCACGCTGCGCAGCAGCACTGCGCCGTGCGACCCACACGCCCCTGCATTGCGTGCTAATCCACAGCAGGCCCCCATGCATCCCTTCCTAACGCGGAAGAGCCCACCGAACCGCAACCTGCTGACCCCCGTCGCCGCACCGCGTCATTCTCCAGGCGCACTCGTTCATGATCGAGGCGGACACCACGTCGTGGGGCACCTACCAGCGGGGCGGCATCGTGGTGCAGGTCAAGCAGCCCAAGAGCCTGGCTTTTAAGACGCTGGAGCAGGTGGGGACACGGCCGGCCGTCGTAGCAGGCACCGGTAGCCTCACCGGCGCACGGCGCCCCAGCGCCCAAAACGGGGCCCAACACGTATTGCATGAGCCATAAAGACACTTGCGGAGCTGTCCAGGAGGTCTGCGCTGCTCTGGCCGAAGGCGTCTCATCCTTGCCCTCCCGCGTCCCGTATCCCTACACCCCTTGCCGCAGGCCCTGGCCGAGCCCGGCGAGTTCCTGCTGACGGACTTCTCCAAGATGGAGCGCCCCGCGCTGCTGCACGTGGCATTCCAGGCCCTGGACGCGTTCCAGGTGGGGCCTGCACGACCGCGGATTTGCAGCCAGCTGACCTGGCTGCAACCCCTGGGCCTGGCAGCAGCTGAGCTTTCTACTACGCACAGCCGGCAGCCATACCCTTTCCGCCCTCATGCCTCTCTTCGAGAGCTCTGTACGCTCAAGCCAACTGATTCCCACCGCACCACTGCCATCCCACTCCTTAGTCAAAGTGGACCTCGTTTTGCCGCTCAACCTGCGCAGCTGCCAGCCACAACTTATAGTGACATGAGCCGTTGTGGCCACTCCGTGCCGCAGGCCGAGGAGGGCCGCCCCTGCAAGCCCGCCGACGCCGCCGACGCCGCCAAGCTGCAGGCGCTGGCCGACAAGGTCAACGCCGCCGCGCCCGCCGGCGTCAAGCTGGACTCCCTTGACGCGGACGTGCTGGCCAAGCTGGCGCACTGCGCCTCGGCGGAGATTAACCCCATGGCCGCCATGTTCGGTGGGTTACTCAACGCCTGGCTCGGTGTGGGTAGCCGAGTACCGTGGCCCAGCGCGACGGGGCTTTTGAGGCTGAGCAGCTGAAGGGCTGAAGGCCGGAAGGCGTGGGCAGTCGGTCGCAGCAGCCGACGTGCGTTATCGGTGGTGGGATAGCCGCGGCGCTAAACTAATGACACCAATCCGAGGTGCCGCAGCACCTGGAGGCGTACTGCATACCCGGTAGCTTAGCTTGTGTTTTCGATCCCTAACCCTCCCGTCAGGCGGCATCGTGGGCCAGGAGGTGATCAAGGCGCTGTCCGGCAAGTTCCACCCCATCTTCCAGTGGATGTACTTCGACTCGCTCGAGTCGCTGCCCGACCCCGAGCAGATCAAGGCGGCGGGCGGCGGCGGCGCGGACGAGTACGCCCCGCTGGGCAGCAGGTGGGCGGAAGCTAGGACCCGGCGGCGACAGAAGGCCGTTGACACCACAACGCGCTGTATGTTGCCTTCGGCCTTCATGGTAACATCTCCTGTCAGGCACCTTGCTGCTAGATACCTTGCTACTATACACTGTACTGTACCGGTATCAGGCATTGACTACGGGTATTGCATCACCTGTTGCTCCCCCAGGTTCGACCCCCAGATTGCGGTGTTCGGCCGCACCATGCAGCGCCGCCTGGCCGCCCTCAAGCTGTTCCTGGTGCGTAGCGATGCAGTTGAGGTGCAACAATTACAGCATAGCGCAAACGAGTACCAGGTTAAGCGGTGACAGGAACATGGACAGGTATCAGAGGGACTGTTCAGGTTGCTTGGACGTGTTGGCGTGGTGTGGGTCAGGGGCCTTTGCAACAAGCTGTGCTGGGTCCACAGCTCATGGTTACCAGGACTCCGGGCCCTTAAACCGGCATGGTCATGCACCTAGGCCCCGCACACATGCCGGGGGGGGAGGGGGGCTGCCTGCGTGGGCCAAGCGGTGCAGCACACACCCGCATGTGTGCGGGGCCTAGATGCATGGCCATCCCGGCTTCCGGGCCCGAGGTGCTTGTAACCATTAGCTGCTGACCCAGCGTAGCGGTTTTGCCAGTAGGCCGGTTGACTACCCTGCCTTGCCGCCCGCCTATACTACTGACGGCCTTTGTCCTCCACGTTTCTTTGTCCTCCACGTTTGCAAGCATACAACCCGTGCACCACCTCCTGAGCTTACCGGTAACAGTATCCCTTATCGGTTGTTCACCTTGCTTGCAGGTGGGCGCCGGCGCGCTGGGCTGCGAGTTCCTCAAGAACTTTGCGTGCATGGGCGTGGCGTGCGAGCTGCCCGGCGGCGCGGGCGTGGGCGAGGTGACGGTGACAGACGACGACGTGATCGAGAAGTCCAACCTCAGCCGCCAGTTCCTGTTCCGCGACTGGGACATCGGCTCGTCCAAGAGCACGGTGGCGGGCAAGGCGGCGCATAAGATCAACCCCGGCTTCCACGTGCGGCCGCTGCAGAACCGCGTGTCGCCCGAGACGGAGACCGTCTTCGACGACAAGTTCTGGCAGGTGCGGCAGCAGGGAATTCGCCCTCCACGTCTACAGGTCCAGGGCAGCTTTCCTGCTGCGGCTGACGCCAAGCATGGTGCTTGCAGAACTGAGGCTCGTCCTGGCAGACATAGTACCCGTTTGGCCAAGCCCCGGTTTACCGACGTGAGAGCGTGCCGCCTTGCCCAACGCTTCGCTGCGGTTTGGCGCCCTCCACGGCCCGTCACACCTGTCCTGGAACTTACCCTCCGCTTTACTTGCGTCCCTGCCCGCCCCCAGGGTCTGGACCTGGTGGTTAACGCGCTGGACAACGTGAATGCCCGTCTGTATGTGGACAGCCGCTGCGTGTACTTCGGCAAGCCGCTGCTGGAGAGCGGCACGCTGGGGCCCAAGTGCAACACGCAGATGGTGGGCAGGCGGGGCAGTGGATCGGGAATGATGGGAAGGGACAGGACGGTTACGACCGAGCCGGGCACCATGTGCTTGCAGGAGTGGCTTTGATGTGCTTCCAGCGAATCCAGATGCAAGCGCAGTATCGAGCGGAAGACCAGCACATAACTGTGCTGAACGGTGTCGTGCGTGCTGTGCAGGTGATCCCGCGCCTGACGGAGAACTACGGCGCGTCGCGCGACCCGCCCGAGAAGCAGGCGCCCATGTGCACCGTGCACAGCTTCCCCCACAACATCGACCACTGCCTCACCTGGGCGCGCAGCGGTAGGTGCAGTGGGAAGCAGGCAGCGGTGCAGTGCACACGATCAGCACGTGCTTTCCTTACCAAAACGCCGCTTGAGGACGCCAGGGCCCCTGAGCTTGCTGCATCCGGCATCCTGCCTTGTGTCTTTTTGTCCGCCGAGGGCGGCGCCCTGCACAGTACCGTCGAGTGCACCATAGTTGCCGTGCACACTGTGCAACACAGTGGCCTTAAGCGCATGCGCACTCACCCACGTGTGCCCTCACCCACATGCACCCCTGCACAATGGTGCCGTGAGCATGCGGTACAGAAGCATCAACTCTCCTTTCCAGGTTGGCACTGACACGTATCTCGCCCTCGCCCACCCCAGAGTTCGAGGGCATGCTTGAGAAGGGCCCCCGCGAGGCCTCCTCCTTCCTGGCCTCCCCCGCCGACTACGCCAAGGCGGTGCGCGCCAACCCCGACGCCTCGGCGCGGCAGCAGCTGGAGTCCGTGGCGGAGGTGCTGGTGGACAACAAGGCCAGCAGCTTCGAGCAGTGCATCGCGTGGGCGCGCATGCGCTTCCAGGTGGGGGCTCGGAGACCTGTGGGAGGCACCAGCAGCAACGTGCAGCAGTGTAGGGGTGTACCTTGTCGCCTGCGCGTATCCATTGCACTGCCACTCCGGCCACACGGATGTGTGTTAAGTGGTAGTTAGCAAGCCTTGCCAAATTGCAGGGACGTTCGGCATGCCTAGGGCGCCGCAAGGGGTGGAGGAGTTCAGGGTGCGGGTGTTGCCTCAAGCATGTAAACGCCTTGGCGCACGTCGGCCCTTGCTGACACGGGGTCACCGCTGCCCCGCCCCGCAGGACTATTTCCACAACCGCATCGCCCAGCTGACGTACACGTTCCCCGAGGACGCCACCACCTCCACCGGGGCGCCCTTCTGGTCGGCGCCCAAGCGCTTCCCCCGCCCCCTCAACTTCGACCCCAGCGACAAGGCGCACGCGGCCTTCGTGCAGGTGGGGGGGCGGGCACGGGCTGGGACGGCCCCTGTGGGTGACGGGTTGCGACCAGGCCGCTGTGTACTCGCATGCCCTTCTGTGCTAGGCGTTGGGCAGCCAGGAAACGCCCCATCGCAACCTCAACGCGGAATTAAAATCTACAGGTGCTGTAAATTGAACATTTTGGTATATGGTGAAATACCGCTGTTGCTGCAGGCTGGCGCCATCCTGCGTGCCGAGGTGTACGGCATCCCGCGGCCCGACTGGGCGGCCGACCCGGCCAAGGTGGCGGCGGCGGCGGCCAAGGTGGATGTGCCGGCCTTCGCGCCCAAGGCGGGCGTGCAGATCGAGACCGACCCCAAGGCGGACCGCACCAAGCCCGCGGCCGCGCCTGAGCGGAGTAAGCGCATGCATATGATGGCCAAGGGGTGCTGCTGGGTTGCCAACGTCCCTGCTAGCTGTGCGGCTGCTCCCATGCTTAATGGTAGTGCAACGTACACTGAAGTGCGCACCTCATCCCCGCGCCCGCGTGTGCGCAGCGCACGACGACGAGGCGGCCATTGAGTCGCTGCTGTCCAAGCTGGAGGCGGCGGCCAAGGAGCTGGGGTCGGGCTACAAGCTCAGCCCCATCCAGGTAGGACTGATGCGCTGCAAGCCGACGCCAACGATCAATAGCTGCTGTACTGCGCGCACCACCTGCTATAACGCGTCATTGCTGTTCATCAACTATGTACGTAAACGATGGGACAATTGGGCGGTGTTTCCACCTGCTGAGCGTCACTCGTTGTCCTCCCGCAGTTCGAGAAGGACGACGATACCAACTTCCACATGGACCTCATCGCCGGCCTGGCCAACATGCGCGCGCGCAACTACTCCATCCCCGAGGTGGACAAGCTCAAGGCCAAGCTCATCGCCGGCCGCATCATCCCCGCCATCGCCACCGCCACCGCCGTGGCCACGGGTGGGTGCTTTCTCCTCCCTGCTGCGCATGCACGCTGCACGTTTGTTAACACCAGCCTTGCAATGTCAGGCATAGAGCCAAGCCGATACCATGTAGGAGTCTGAAAGAGGCCCACAAGGCAGACTGCGCCGCCCGGCACCACCAACCCTTTGACTCGTATCGCTCCTCGCTAGGACGGTGGCCACGCGCTTCCTTGACTCTATGCACCATCTCACCCGCTCCACACGGCACCCGCAGGCATGGTGTGCCTGGAGCTGTACAAGGCGGTGCAGCCTGGCCCCAAGGGCAAGCCCGTGGAGGCCTACCGCAACACCTTCGCCAACCTGGCGCTGCCGCTGTTCGCCATGGCCGAGCCCATCCCGCCAAAGGTCACCAAGTACAACGGCCTGGAGTTCAGCCTGTGGGACCGCTGGACGCTGGAGGGGGACCTCACCGTGCGGGAGGTGAGCTGGAGGGGTTTCGCCATAAGGTTAGCAGGACATTGGAACAGCCGTTGGCTAGATGTCGGCAGGCCGCTTGTTGTGGGCTGGTTAGGGGTTCAAGCTGAAGGCGCTCGCGTGCAGTTTCAACACGCCGGTGCACACGCTTACCTTCGCCGTGTGTACAGGTGCTGGACTGGTTCGAGGCCAAGGGGCTCAACGCCTACTCCATCAGCTGCGGGCCGGCGCTGCTGTACAACAACATCTTCCCCAAGCACGCGGAGCGCATGAACAAGAAGATGAGCGAGCTGGTGGTCACCGTGGCCAAGGTGCGTCCTTGAGCTACCAATGTGGACACCGTGCGGCAATCGCGGCATGTTTTGGCGCCCAGCAACCACAACAGAACTGCTGTGCCGCTATACGTATGTGTGCAACTGCACGTTGAGGTCACACCGCATGGCAAACATGCCGCGTTGGCCGTCCTCCGATCAGCTTCCCTCTGGGATCCTGCTGTGGCCTCTGTCCCTTGGGGGCCTGAGAGCCTAGAGGGGCTCTGGGGAAGTGCCGAAGGTGCTGCGTTGCCCCTCAGGACCTAAGCCGTGTCCTGCCCTGCTCGCTGTGCACCATGTGCGCCGCAGATGGCGCTGCCCACGAACCGCGACCACTTCGACGTGGTGGTGGCGTGCGAGGACGAGAACGACGAGGACCTGGACGTGCCGCTGGTGTCCATCAAGTGGCGGTAGCGGGGGCGAGGAGAACGGGCGCAGGGGAACGGGGGCAGGGAGGGGATCTGGCGTGGGCAGGGACGGGGCAAGGAGCGTGGTGGATGGGGCATGCATGTCCTGTGGTTGCAAGGGCGTATGAGGTTGACCGCACGAGTGCAGGTGGTGCAGGATGACTGGCTGGGGTTCACACTTGGGGGCCTGCTAGCATTGCTACTGTTGCAGCTTGCGCCTGCACCCACGTGCACTTCTCGCGTTTTACGCGTACCCACGTGCACTTGAATTGGACTGCAGTTGAGGTAGATGGGTGTTTTGGGGAGCAGGTCGCCGGTTCGCTAGTGAGTGCGGAGGCGAAGTCCTACAAGACCAGGCCCCGATGCGCAGATTGCATGAGGCCTGCGGCATTCCGGTAGTGGAGGTGGAACCTGTAATCTATACACTTGTCCCTGCAGATGCTACAACGCGATTCTAGCCTAACCTGTTCGGCTCAATCACACCAACCTACACAGCAGAACCATACAAGTAGCCAGCGCTGGTCCCCCTCAGTCCAGAGCTCCAGACCCAAATGCTTCAGTGCACATCGGTATCACCAGATCACTGCATTTCGAAAATGCACAGGTCACGAACTTCGTACCGTCGATGGCAGAATCACTGTCCTGCTTTGTCACTTGTCGCGAGCACGCCCAACGTGCACCTTTCCTGGGTAGCGCCGTGGCACGTGCAGTTCGCCAGACCTGCAAATACCATGAGATCACGCCCTCTACTTGACCACCATTCCGACATAGCCGTAAGCAAGACACATTCCTGACCTGCCCTGCATTGTAGGCATGCTATCCCGAACAGCGTTAGCCCAACCCATGCCAGTATGTTCACGACCCGCTCACTCAATGCTACCGGTATGCACGAGCAGTGATGGCAATTCAGGTCACGCGCTGCCGGGGCGAACCCCCAAACCGCTCGGCATCATCCCACCCAAATACACAGCGCTCAATCACAGCAGTCACCGCCGTCCCAAGTCATCACCACCCAAGGACGCTGCCGCCCCATCTGTTCCTTGTGCCGCCTCCTGCTGCCTCTTCTTGTGGTCGTCCACCATGCGCTGCGCCGTCTCGTCCATGACCTCCGTCAGCTTGGCGGCAACGGCGTTCACGTCCATGGCGCTGTCCATGTGGTTGTACTGGAGGCCCACCAGCGACGCCAGGTTCTGGTAGTGCCAGTTGGCGTTGCTGTTGTGCAGGATCTCGATGGTGGAGGACGCGGGGTACCGCATCCACAGCTCGTTGAACACGCCCGCGCCGTGCACAGCCATCAGGATGTTGGTGCGGGCCAGCGTTTGCAACTGCGCCGAAGAAAACGCATTTGGGTCAGGGTGTGCGAGTGGTGAAGTATTCGTAAACGAGCATGCAAGGTGGTGCAGTGACCAGAGACCGCAACAGCCTTGTCCCCCTGGTGGCGGGGTTGCCAAGGGCGCAGGCGGAGGCGGCTATCTGGTTGTTCCTTGGATTAATTCAAATACAGCGTGGCGCACCTGCTCCGGGTACCAGCGGTTGTCCCCCAGCTCCATGGTGTCCAGCTCGAAGTACACGGGCAGCTTGCGGCAGGATGGGTCCTGCGGGATGCGCAGGCAGCTCTTGGCGTTCCACGTCTTGACGGCGTTGGTGAGGGCGGCGATGATCTCGTCCTCGTTGGGCAGGATGCGCTGGGACTGCGGGTGGGCGGTGGGGAGGAGAGATGGCACGCTCAGGCGAGGCACAGGGCCCTCCGGGCCAAAGGGGCAACGGAGGTTCTTTCGGCCCTTTGGGGCCTACCGACTACCCGAAGGGGCCGGAGGGGGCCCGACTTGCTCCCCACCAACGGCACGTGATCTTACAAAGCGACACAGCCGATGCTGTGTGCAGCGTTATACCGCAAGAGGGTGAAACATCAGCGTAAGCCCATCAACATCTCTCCAGAACTTGTGCCCGCTGACCCGCTGCCCTTCCTGGCTGCCGGCATGCGCACCTGCCAGCCAGTGAACTTGTGCTTGTTGGCCGCCTCGAAGTGCCGCCGCGATACCCACAGCACGCGCCCCACCACCGTGTCCCCGTTCTGCCGGTGCTGCCCATCCGGCCACGTGTAGCTCTCCGGCCGCGTGTCCGCCAATAACTCGTGCGCCCAGCGCATGACGGCAGTCATCACCACGCCCCTGCCAGGGAAGGCCCACAAGTGGGCGTTGAAAGGTTCAGAAAGCCCCACAACCCAAATCCCGCCCCTTCCGTTTGCGACAAGAGCACGACGAGTGTGCACAGGCGCACAGCTGCTTGTGGGCGGACCCCGAAAGCAAAGCACGTGCCCGGAGTGCTGGTAGGAGTTGTGAGACCTGTAGATCATGCACCAGTACTTGCCGGACACCCAATAAGTACCCCAGTCACCTGCAGTTGGTGGTCACGCCCGGCCAGTGGTGCGTGTACATGGAGCGGTGCGGCATGGAGGCGATCAGCGCGTGCCGGAAGCACGTGCCGGGCGGGTAGGGGTTGTTCCGCAGGAAGCGGACCTTGGCCGGGAACGCGATCCGGCGCCACAGCTCCAGGTAGAAGCCGGGCACGGCGCCGTCGAAGGCCACCACGGTGATACCCTGGGGTTCAGCAGGGGGGAAAGGAAAATACACGGTAAGGCATGTCCCCATGGACGTGGGGCTGCAATGCGGCAACGGCATGGCTACGACCCTTCAACTGCAGTCCCCACCTGCTCCAGCAGGTCCTTCCTCGGGTACAGCCATAGCGCAGCGAAGAAGTTGACCACCTCCTCAAAGTGGTGGTACGCGTTCGTAGGGTCCATGCGGGTCACAAAGTAGACGGGACGGGTGACGGAGCGCTTGGGGTCCTGGCACGCCCCGTTGACATCAGCCTCCGGGGCCTCGGCCAGCGCATTGTACAGCCAGCGGTCCGTATGTTGATCAGCTACCTGTGAGTTGTGGCGGGGCCAACTGTCAGGGTACTGCTGGGCACAGAAACAGGGGCAGGAGGTAGTATCTGCGGGTGCGGTTTGCGAAGGATGCCGCAGCAACAGCGGCAGCAGCAGCGAGCCACAAGCGTCGTGTAAATCAGCATCAGCGCATGTGGGTCATGCGCGTCCCACCTGTTGCTGCGTCCACGGCAACGGGTTCTCCAGCGTGCAGGCCACCTTGGCGGAGCCCTTCTCGGGGTTAGGATACCGTGCTTTCCCCCCCTTGGCCTCCGGATCCCTCATCACATCTCCTAAAAAGGCCGCTGAGTCCAGCACCAGGTTGGTTGCTGTACAGAACTGCGAAACGGAGCAAGTGGGTTAGGATCAGCGCGACCCCCCGTGCGACCTGCCCAGCGGGCGGTGGCCGTACAGCATGTCCAACGAACCAATTCGTCTGCAACATACTCGTGCTGCAGTAACAGCCAGGTACGTGCAGGGCCCACTCACCAGGCTGCCAACGTTTTGTGCCCCCTGTCGGTTGTGGGGCGGGTGCTGATAGCACTCGTATGTGGACAGCCCCCCGGGCTTGCACACTTCCTTCCGGGCTGCCTGCCACTTTTCCAAGTACTTCATCCCGAAGTAGTCGTCGCACGCTGAATCGTATGGCACAGTCCCGTTCTTGGTGATCTCCTGGGTAGCGATGTCAAGCCACTTCTGGACAAACAACTTGTCGGTCATCCGCAGGATGTGCAGGGGAACGGGGTAGCGCGCCGTGTTCCCGCCTCGTAGAAGGCCGCCCTGACCGCCAGCCCCGCCCAACGACGACCATTCTCTTGTGGCCGTCGCTTGCAACACAGCTAAAGCGACGAACGTGAGCTTTACCGCATTGGAGAAGGCCATAGCATGCACGGTGCTCCGATGTCGCGGTTCAGTAACTGAAAGGCGTACTACTACTTGTGCCTACATGCGTTCGTTATAGCATGTCACGTGGAGCTGCGATGTACTAAGCCCACTCCTTAGCATCTGTCTGGAGCGCTGCTGCTCAGGGTCGCAGGGCTTCGATGCAGTTGCATGTAAAAGCGTGCACGTCATCAAACAGATCCTGTGTTGCAGCTGCACGCAAAGGCAGCTCCATGCACCCTGTCCCGTGGTGTACGGCCGGACTCGTTCAAGCGCCCAGCACCAGGCCGGAGAGCCGTGGACACGAACCCACTGCGGCTGGCAGGATGTGTCTCAAGCTCCGTGACCTCGGCACCGTCGAAAACCCATCACGCTCAACAGTGCGCCCAAGGTTCCTGGAGCAGTCCCGAAGTGAGTTGCACATGTCGGAGACCTTTACCCAACACTGTGAGAGCAGTAACTGGCTCTAAGCTCCGGCTCTGAATTCTGCTCAGCTGCAGCAACTCTCTGCCCCCAACACACAGAAGAGGACCACCATTACTGCCTGTGTCACCTAGTCCCCCAGCCGTGCCCCTAACCATGCCGGCATCGGCCCTGCACCCACTGAAACACAACTCGTGCTCCCTCTTCCGCACGACACCCATGCACACCTGTCACCTACTGCCACCCACAGCATGCCCGGAACTACATAAGCTTGCTGCCGGCCAGCGCTTCTTGGCGCTAGCAACACAGGCCGGCAGCGCAGTGAATATTTAACCAGCACCGTTGGCAGGCTACATGCGGGGGAGACTGCATCAATGCGCCTGCGTTACAGCGCGGGCACATGACGCCGTATCCAGCAGGAGCTCAAACGGCTGCCTGCTTGCGTCTTGCGCCCTTCCCTCCTGTGCACCAGCCAATGACAAGAGACCCTCCTATACATCGCACGGAATGGCCATGCGCCACCTCCAACCCAAATGCCCTCCTGTTATCCAGCGCCTCGGAAGTCCACCAGTGGTTCCCTCGGCCTGCAGTGGCCGGCACCAGCCACGTCAACCCAAATGCCCTCCTGTTATCCAGCGCCTCGGAAGTCCACCAGTGGTTCCCTCGGCCTGCAGTGGCCGGCACCAGCCACGTCCACGTATGCATGCATGTCTCATAAGCGTTCCGAGAGGTCAGGGCACCGCTTGCACGGCTGACATAACCAGCCGCCAATCTCCGGTCCAGCCCACAGCACGACCACCCATGCCGGACGTTTCCACTGACCACATGGGCGATGCTGGTTGCGCATCGTATCCTATAGTGCCACACTACACAGCCCGCCCGCGTCTTGGAGCTCAAGTGCGCGTGCCGGATGTCCTGGGCAGACAACAAACCCTAGGCGTGCACACCGTCGTACTCCGCCATACGCACGGCACCCTTCCACGTCCTGCTGGCAGCCTGGCCACTGCTTATTCGCTCCGCTCCCAGCATGTTGCCGCCCTTGTGTCGGGGCCTAGTTGGCCGTGTTGGTGCTGGGTGGTTGCAGCCGGCCCAACCAAGTCCACGGGTTGCGGTTGTACACTGGCCAGTCCGGTAGGACAGCAAGTAAGGCCAATGCTAGCCCTGCTCCATTGATTTTGACCATAAGAGAAAAGTCTTGAAGCGCGTATCCAGCAAGAAAGCCGCAGGCAGCGAAGGCGAGCACGATCGCCATTAGTAGTTGCTCCGCATGCTTCTGGCCTATGAAGTCCATGCCTAGAAAATCGATAAATGAGATATGCCAAGAGGCTTAGTAGGTTGTCTGTAGTTTCCCTGTACAAACAGCTTTAGAACGAGTTGTCGTAGGCTAAGTGGTGAAGGGGCTTAAGGACTCTAGGACAGGTGTGGACTGTAAGCTGGTAGCAAAAAGCAATGTTACATAGTGAAGCACTCGGGACCATCGTTGGGTTCTGTCGGCAGCTGCTGCTGGCATGCCGTACGGACAGCAGGTGCGATGGGCCTTGGGGCGTGAGGGCAACTGGGGCGGCCCTCCCCTGGATGACAAATCAAAGCCTGTACGGATGGTACACACAGTGTCCAGCAGGGAGCGCGTTGCAGCACAGGACACATGTGCACGAGGCAGCGGCGGTGCGTATGCCTTGGAAGCATGGGCCCTGCTCCCGAACATAGGCAAGGCAGGTGATTCTTGGCGTTGGGCACGCATCGCACTTCACACAAAGTTGTTAGCCTTCCGGTTTTTGTGCAGTTTGCTATCAGCATATACCGGCCTTACGAGCCCTGAAGAACCTACGCGCACTAGGAGGATCTTGGCACCTGGGACCGCATCAGAGCCCAGCGGCCGTGGGGCCGTCAGTGACTGCGTCGGGCAGCCAAGCTAATGCACGTGGAGCTATCAATCAGGGGAATGATGGTGCACACTACATTTCCTTCATGTCTGATGCGAAGCTGAGGGCCGTCAGTGCCGGGGGGGTGCACGTGTACTGATCCGCGCATGCGTCCGCACAGTGCCCTGCAGTGCCCCACGGCCGCTGTGCGTCACCAGTTGTCCTATTACACCAGGTCACGAGGTCAGGGTAACAACAGAACTGCCTTGCCAGTATAGTTACCGCCACGCACAACCTTTTCCCAGCTTGACGTACGTCCAGCGTCGTGCGGCCACGTCAGGGTAACTGTCACGTACCTGGTCATCATAATGGCATCCCGTGGGTGTATGTGCGCATCACCAGCTAGGGCATTGCAATCAACAGAAGGCGGGTAGCCGAGGGGTTTCGGGGTAGCCGCCCGCTTGTGTCTCGGGCCAACCGCGTGGGCGACTGCGGCACCAGCAGCGCCTCCGCTACCACGACCTTCGACCACGTGCCGCCCCACGGCAGCTGCACGTGGAGGGGCCATGGCCCCATGCCCCTCATCCTGAACAGGGGCATACCAATCGCAGTTGGTGCGGCCTGGTGCGGCCAGCGCACGTCTGCACGCGCACTGCACAAGGGGCACTTGAATTGTTGCGGTGTCGTGTCACGTCTACCGGTACGGGGATAGCCCGCAAACTCAATGCCGTCGCCGCAACGGCCGCTGCCACCAGGGGCACGCTCCCCGCCAGGGGGGCCCTGAGAGGGTAAATGGGGGTCCTTGGAGATGCCGCTGCTGTCCCCAATGCCACCCCCATTTTCACCCAACGTTGCTGGGCCGGTAGCTCCCCGCCACTCCTCCAGGGCACCCTAGCCGCACCGCTAGCCTTTCAGCCCCGCCATTGCCTGCCATGTATCCGTTCCCTGTTGGCTATAGCTCCGTATCTCCTCACATCAAAGCATAAGGTCTAGGGCCCAATCCCGTCCACGGCCACCCCATACGACCGTCTCGTGGACCACCGTCTCGAGGACGAGCCCACGCACCCCTGCGTCGGCCTGCACTCCTAAGACCCGCCGTCAAGCTACAGGTCCCCGGACATCCTGGAAGCGGTAGTCGGCGTCCCACCACAAGCGGGTCAGCGTGCTTAGCAAGCCGCCAAGCCCAGCCCCGCAAAACCTCGTCACGACTACCCACTTTGTGCAGCTCCTCTTGTGTAGTTGTAATGTGTCGTCGTGCATTTCCGGCTCCACCGTATCACCAGTGCACAGCAGGCCCGGTGTTTGACATGCACCCAGAGGCCCCACTGGCTTCCCACACAGCTGTGCTGCAAAGGAGCCCGCCGTGCGGTCAAAGGCGGCCATTGGAGGCAATGCACGTGCGGGCAGGACGCGTGCCTGCCCGCCAAACGCTACTAACGGTTCGTGCCCGCTCTCCACGAACACGGTTCCTTTCGGGCTTGAATTCAGCGTGATTGGAGGAATAGTTTGTGCATACGTTCTTGTGGCTGTGTGTGCCAGCAGCTGTCCTGGTGCGGCGACCTTGGGTGCACAGGCCCAGGACAGCATGAGGCCTGTCCCAGGCGACACGTGCTGTGTCGTGCTAAACGACTGCAGACCGTACAATTACCGGTAAGCAAAAACATCTGGGTTATAACAGTTTCAAACTTTTGTAGGTGACAATACTGCGTACATGGCGTCCTGCAGGAGGCGCCTTAGGGCTGCGTTTGCATGCAGGGTGATGCAGGTCTGGCATGCCTGGGGAATCGGGCAGATTACCGACTTGCCTCGCTACAGCCTGAGGCCAATCCTCATGACTAATACATTGCAGTCACATACAATAACACTGATACTATGATAATTACGCCTTGCTTGCTGGGCAGACTGATGGTGTGAGCATTTCACAAACTTTTGCAGCCTTGGACTCCCGCGATGAACATACCAACAGCTGTACCACTGTTATTCACCCTTCTGCTGCTTGCGTCTGGGCGCATCGCAATAACGGACTCGAGGTGGCCCACACTACCCACTGTTCACCTGTCCTCACCTGACGAACCACCTGCGCGCAACGCTACGCTGCACGAGCTGTTGAGGTGGCACAGCTATACCAACGGAACGTCTCCTTACTACTGCCTCAAGCAGTGCTGCTGGCGCTACAATGCCGTTACCTGGCCGTTCCGGTGAGGCAGGGAACACACCGCGTGTGCAGTGGGACCGGGTGTGGGGCTATGGCGGGTGAATTTTGATCTAGGCATGAGATGCCTCTGGGACAGATCTTACTGCTTCACCTAATGAACATAGTAACCAGCATTCTCTTCTGCTCCAACCCTTTTGGCAGGGGCTTACTTCCTGGCAAGGTGGCTCGGTCGGACTTGATCAGCCCTATCACCAACAGGGGCCTCGCCGACTTGGTCTACCACAAACGTTTACCCCTTCCTCCGGAAAAGGAGCAGCTGCCATTCTTCCAGCCAGACTACATAGATTGCATCCAGGCTACCACAGTTGTCTGGTAAGCTCGCGGCCACGGCTGTGCACAGCCTTTGCTCGGCAACCTTGCTGGGGGCCTTGTCCCAACACACTCCCTCCTGGCTGCCTTCACAGGGTCGACACGACTGAGCTACCCGACTTTTTGAACCACGTGCTACCCAAGCTTCGTGTCCCCATCGTGCTCGTCTCGGGGGACAGCGACAGCAGTGCCCCGAAGAACTTCCTGACCCACCTGCACAGCCGCAAGATCCTCCACTGGCTGGCTATGAACTGCGACATGCCGGCCGCTACCACCCCCAAGCTCTCATGCCTCCCGCTTGGAGTGTCGCAATGGTACTACAAAGACAAAAATGACAAGCGCTTTCTGGACGTCATGGTGCAGACGCTGGAGCAGGGCATCGGCTTGCAACAGGGCGTCCTGCCTAGCCCACACCACCCCAAGCAGAAGCTGCTGCTCGTGGCCTTCAGCGTCGCCTCGAACGCCGCAGCTCGACAGCCTGCTTGGCAACATGCGTGCGAGGGGCCGTTGCGGGAAGTTGCCACGTGTGGAAAGGACTGGACGTTGGAGGAGACGTATCGGGAGACTGCGGAGCATGCGTTTGTGCTGGCGCCTGAGGGCACCGGTGTGGACACGTACCGGGCTTGGGAGACGTTGTACCTAGGCAGCTACCCCGTTGTTCAGAGCAACACCCTGGCGTCACAGTACGTGGGGCTTCCCGTCCTGGTTGTGGAGAACTGGCAAGAGCTGACCGTGGAGCTGCTGCAGACAACGTACGAGGCCTTCCGGAGTAGGCAGTGGAACTACGAGCGGCTGTACTTGGGACACTACTTCGAGGCGTTGGGGCACTTCAGGTCAGGGATCAATAAGGAGTACCGCATCTCGTACCATGTGAAGCATCAAGAAGCGCAGTGATTGCACCTGGCGTGCTCAGATGTGTCGTGCAGAGTCGTCGTACTTGGTGTCGTACTTGTGAACCACTGCGTGCACATGTACAGAGCCGCGGGGGTGTTCAGTCGATAGCAGTGATGCGTGCCGAGTTGCTCGTTAAGGGCCCACCTCTGTGAATATGTCCCTGACCAAACTAGCATGGCTTGTGAGACAGATGATGGTGGACAGTGTAGTTGCTGTACTGCATGACTTGCAGAACACTTTAAGACTGGCGCAAGACTGGCGGGAGATTACTTCGTGTCGTACTGGGGTTTGGGCATGGGCAAGGCGGGCGCACCGTTTTGGCGTGGCCTGTACGCATGCCGTAGTCCTGCCTGTCCACTGTTACCTCAGGGCACTGGTTGGCGGTCAGTTGGCAAATACTGAATGGACTAGTGGGTCCCCCGTGTGGACGCAATCCAACGCATTACTGCAGGCTGTGTACCGGTAGCAGTGTACGAAACGACTGTTGGTTAGGATGCAGGGCTCGAGGGCTGCAAACGGGGGTCACCCGTATGCTGTCCGAGCTAGCTGTTGGTCGTGAAGGGGCTTGAAGATCATGGACGCCGAGTTACGCGGCTGTGACTTGGGTGCAGAAGAGAGGCTACAGAGTTTTCACGTGGTGCAGGACAAGGGGGGGACAATTGGTGCTTGCTGGCGCATGTTGCGCAGGTGGTGGGAAGACAGTGCAGTTCAGTTCAGTTCAGTTCAGTCGTTACACGTGGCAGGTGTAACTTCCCATACGAGCCGTAGGGCC